>OCZV010000003.1_pt1 | contig 107566 bp, 111 predicted proteins | sample 1539051 | NCBI WGS metagenome assembly OCZV01 (sample SAMEA3113581, study PRJEB22503) | soil metagenome
ATAGTGACAATCTTGGTCGCAGAAGTAAATAATGCCCTATCATCAGGATTCTTGAAATTGAGCTTAATCAGCTCAGATCCCTTCAAAAGCTGCATTAACAGACCAGCAGTGACTATTGGCCCTATCCCAAGTTCCAATAATGTTCCCTGCTGAGCAGCAAAGATTACCCTCGCAAACGCAAGGAAATCAAACGCAGGATCATCAGTGACTCCATAAAGTGGGATTTGTCCCATAATGAGATAGATAAAGAGAGCGATACCGCACCATACAAACTTCTCAGTAAGGGTTAATTTTTTTAGAGGTTTTTCGACCTGAGGTATATATGTAGATAACTTCTTTACGACGCGCCGGAAAGGACTCTCGCTACTTTCAACTGATTTCTTCATTATGTATTATCTCGCCTCCGACTAATTCGATCTTTTGTTTTGCATTTGCAGAAACTTTACCTACTTGAATGACAATTGGTTTTCGGAGCGTTCCTGTCCCCAAGAGCTTGTCATAACCGATCGATCTCAGATTTAAGACTATCTTGCCACGCTCGTTTGTGCTGCCGAACCGAGCAGCTAGATCGTTTACATCTCTCAAATTAACCCACCGATTTCGAATATTTCGTCGCAAAGGCTTTGTAGAATCGTGTCCAAAGTGCTCAGGCTCTTCAATAACAGTTCTGATCCACAAGTGTTTGTGTTTTCCAGCACCGCCTATTCCACCCCGGCTACCAGATTGTCTATGTTGTCCTATTTGTCCCCAACCACAATACCTACTTCCCCTCTGTCTTCGACTCTTTCTAAATCTAGTAGCCATAATCAGTTACTTTTCTCCCACGTTCAGACCCAACGTCTTGCTGTTGGAGATGGGTCTAACCTTAAATAAGTCTTGCTCCGTGACCTTCTCACATCATTTTCTTTACGAGATCGATCAACAATTTGTTTTCGCCAAGGATCCCATTTTGAGGTACTTGCTTCTTGATAGACTTTTTAAACCCACCACGAGGGGGATTCAACGCAAACCATGGTTTTATGCCGTTGAGATTTGAAAATACTACCTCATCGTTGGCAATATCAGACGCTAGTTTGTCCAGACTGTTATACTCCTTAGGTAGGTCAGTTTCCTTCAGAGGCTGTGATGCAGTCTTTCTTCCTTTCTTATCTAAAAGATCTTTCACTGTGTCATTGTCAATGCGACACCAAGCAACAAGCTGCCTGATTTTATTTAGCATCCCCGAATACTCGGCGCTTTCTGGCACAATAGTTGCTCTGAATTTCTTTGCAAGATTAAGACTCTCTAGGGTAGTATCGGCCCAATATGGAACATTAACAGTACCGCGCATCCTAACAACCAAATAAGCCATTACTCTAGTTGCACCTCCCTATCCTTTACTATAAGTGCTCCGCAAAGCGTCAAATATAGCCTTGGTAGTCGAGGACATTGTACTTGTTGATCCAAATGATTTCGTCCATGCGTCAGTTAAACCCGCTAACTTGAGCAGATTGCGTATATTCTCCCCTGCAACCAGCCCAAGGCCTCGAGGGCCAGGAATAATTTCGATAGTAACACTACCGCCTCGCCCCGTAACTTTGAACGGAACTGAATGTGTTTGATTACAACGACACTCCCAACTGCCACATCCGCGCTTCACAGGAATGACGTTCAAAAAGGCAGTATTAGTCGCCTTATCGATCGCGATTCTCATTTGAGATGCCTTACCCTTTCCTATTCCAAACCACCCTGCCTCGTTGCCTACTGCTACGAGAGCATTAAATCTAGTCATCTCACCTGCATCCGTCTGCTTCTGTACAATACCTACGTGAACGACTTGACTTCTAATGTCTGGAAGCAGACGCTTTATAATTTCTGATTCTTGTATCCGGAGTCCATTTTCATAGACTTCATCCATGGAGTTTATCTTTCCACTGGCTACCAGCAACCCCAAGGATGTCCTCGGTATCCACTCAGAATGCTGCTGATTTTGTCTGCTCATTTCAATCTACTCCAAATCACTTCCCTTGGTCTTCAATTTTATCAGTCCCGTTTGAAGTAATAATAGCATCCTTAACTTTCTGGACGTAGCTGCTGTATTGAGTAGGATCAAAATTATTAGTGATTAACCGCGAAAATCGACTGTTATACGCTTCTTTATTCTCGTCTTGTAATAGTCGGGCATATTCGGCGATGTGATTTCCCACCAACCGCTCCTCGGGCGGAAACGAAGAATCGGATGCGGGGACTTTCATCCCAGAATCAATTATACCCTTAAGGCACGCGGCGACTCTTGACGTAAACGTGTGCTTACCTGTATACAGGACAGCTTCATCTACATTCTTCTGCAGTGACTTCTTGCCCAACAATAAACCTGTCAAGTAACATGCGGGAAGGGAATTCAGAGAACCCTTCCAACCGAATCTTGCAAGTTCTCTGCTGTGCGACGAGATGATAGTAACATCCCCCTTCGCCATCGGGTACGCAATCTGAGCTTGAACATTCTCATCACTAACGGATATAGTAACAAATCTTCTCTTTGAGAGAAGCAGAGCAGCCCTTTTCCTGTAATTTGTTCGACCGCTTCTAATCCTCTTCAGAGTAGCAATGTAACCCATTATATTTTCACCTGCACCTTTTCACGTGATTATAACCAACGAATGAAAAGCCTTTATAAACGTTTGAGAAGGTTGGCTTGACCCGGATCTCCCCCCGCATGTGTGTGGAGAAAATTATCTTTCATGTGATCCCTTAGCGCCATCCGCTTGCAGATCAGAGCCGCAAAGGCACCAGCACCTATGCCGTTATCGATATTCATGACTGCTAAGCCAAACGTACAGGTCTGCAACATTGATGTCAATGCTCCAATGCCACCAGATCCCATTCCGTAACCGACAGATGTGGGAACCCCTATGACGGGAACATCCACTAAAGCTGAAATAACTGACGGAAGAGCACCTTCCATTCCCGCTACTACTACGACAGCTTCTATGTTTTTTTCCATCATGCTCTTCAAAGCTGGAAGTAACCTATGCATTCCTGCTATCCCTACGTCATAGTGCACATTACCGTCGCAGCCCATGGCTTTGGCCATCATTCTCGCCTCCTCAGCCACAGGTATATCCGATGTCCCCGCACAAATGATACCAATCTGAGGATTACTACTATTCAACGTTAGTTCATGGGTTGATACCAAAATGGTTGCCCCACGTGCTGCTGTCTCGACTATATATCCTTCCTGTTTCAGCTGAGCTGAGAGTCTCGCAAAGACGTGCTCTGATGCCTTGCTAACGAGTGCCAGACCAGTTTTCTCCAGTGTCTTTAGGGTAATTTCATACAAATCATTGTATTTCTTGTCCATGGCAAGGATAACTTCTGGACAACCCTTTCGCGTTTCCCTCTGTACGTCAAGGCGTGCTATGTTCTCTCCTACATATGCTATGTTATTAATCGAAATTTCTCTCCGAATTTCGTTAATCCCAATCTTGCCTTGGAGGTATTTGTTCAGCAACTGGTCTAGGTCCATTCTTAACCAATGAACCTCTGGATGATAAAAGCCTTACATATCAATCTCGGAAATTGCAGTTTTGACACTTGCTACTCCTCTATCAAATATCTCTCTTTCTGAACTATCCAGTTTTAGTTCAACTATTTTCTCGATGCCATTTGCACCGAGAACTGCCGGAACTCCTAGACAAACATTCGAAGCACCATATTCTCCTTCCAAAAGGGTGGATACTGGCGTAAGACTTTTCCTGTCTCTTACAATGGATTCTATCATTGAAGCGATTGCATTTCCGGGGGCGTGGATCGTAGCACCTTTTAAAGATATAACCTCAGCAGCGATTTTTCTCGTAGATTCCAAGGTGGTCTTTATTTGTTCAGGTGATAAGAATGTGGTTAACGGAATTCCCGATATAGAGGAAAATCTCGGAAGAGGCAGCATGTTCTCACCATGTTCTCCGATCACCATCGCGCTTATGGAACCTCGTGAATATCCAGTGACGTCGTGAATAAAGCTCTTAAATCGAGAAAGATCAAGCATGTTACCCATTCCCATGATCCTCATCTTATCGCCACCAAGCAGTTTTAAAGTCAAATAGGTCATAGGGTCAACAGGATTTGTGACCACGATCACAAATGCTCGACTTGCCAACGACCGTATCTTATTAGCAATATCTTTGATGATATTTGCATTTGTGGTCAAGAGGTCCATTCTGGTCATTCCCGGCTTCCTTCCTACCCCTGCCACTAATACGATGATGTCTGAGCCTCGCATATCCGCGTACTCATTTGATCCTCTTACCCTACAATCGATGCCGAGTTCAGATAATTGATGATTTATGTCCAAAGCTTCTCCTTGGGGAAGTCCCTTCACTATATCTAATAAAAGAACATCTCCTAACTTTCTAAGGCAAGCATTCAATGCTGCTGAAGCTCCGACTTTGCCCGATCCTATAACAGTGATATTCATATATGATTTAAAAATACGCTCCGCGCCGCTAATAAAAGTCTTCTAATTAGGTCTTGAAATCATCGACATAACCATAAATTAAATATGCATTTGCCTTAATTGTGAGTTAGTCATTGCCAGGAATTGCAGTTTTTGATTCGCAAATTTCAGGAATTTCAGGCGATATGTTTCTCTCAGCGCTTATTGATGCAGGAGCGAACAGGAAAAGGGTTCTTGACTCTATTTATGCCTGTGAAGAGTTCTTGGAAGATGCAAAGATAGTGGAAGCAGCTTTTGAAAAAGTAACGTCTAAAGGGATTAGAGCAACTCGATTCATGCTTAAAGCTACGGACTATAAGACCAGCAGGAAAGGGAAGGAACTTATCACAGCAGCCTCTCGCTGTTGCAGACATTTAGATTTAGAGCAGCACACTAGATCATATATTCAGAATACTATGCAAACTTTAGTCGCAGCTGAATCTAAAATTCACGGTAAGAGTATTAGGACTGTTCACCTCCATGAAGCATCAAATATCGACACACTTGTCGATTTAGTAGGATCGGGTATTGCTGCCGAGAGTCTTGATCTCTTCTCGGCGAATGTCTACTCTACACCGATTGCAACTGGAAGCGGGTTAATAGACTCATCGCATGGAATTGTCCAGAATCCTACTAACGCTGTATTACAGATCTTCTTAGGCAGACCATTTATCCTTACCGCTGGGTACTCAGATACCGAGACAACTACTCCAACTGGTGCCGCTCTACTTGCTAACCTCTGCATTAGGAGTGTAAATAGATACCCAGACTTCCAACCGGAAAGAATTGGATTTGGCGCAGGGGAAAAAGATCTTGGAGAAATTGCAAATGTGACAAGATTTACAATGGGAAATTCCCGTTCATCATTCAAGTATGGAAACGATACAGTGATTGCGTTGGAAACAAATGTAGATGATATTACTGGAGAGAACCTGGGAGCCGTCATCGAACACTTGAGTAAAAGCGGGATAAAGGATGTAACTGTTATACCGGGAATTTCGAAGAAGAACAGATCGAACTATACGATAAAAGTCATAACAGATTTCAGTAGAGTAGATGCTACCTTGGATTTTCTGTTTACTGAGACCGGAACTTTGGGCGTGCGAATTCAAGAAGTGAATAGGATAGTATTGGATAGAGAAATAATAACCATGAAATGCAGGATATTAAACGAGCAATTCACTATACACGTAAAGGTGTCCAAAGATTCTAACGGTAAAATTGTGAATGCAAAACCGGAATTTGATGATATCAGGAAAATTTCAGGGGCATTAAGAATACCTTTAAGAATGGCAAATCAGATAGCCATATCTGAGATTCAATCCAAGTTTGGAAATAAATTCCATTAGCGAACTGGATGGGTCAGATCAAAAATACGATCTGCTGCTCAGATGGTTCGGCGTGATCAATGACAAGGTAATCGTGGCCCTTTCAGGGGGAGTAGATAGTGCTGTTGTAGCATTGGCTGCTCAGATTCGATTGGGCCAAAGAGCTATGGCAATTACGGCAAATTGTGCTACCACCTCGGAGGAAGAACTAAAAAGTGCCGTCAATGTGGCTAAGGAAATAGGAATTAAGCATGAAATAGTAGAGTACAATGTGCTTGTGAATCAAAACTTTACAAGAAATGACAATGCTCGATGCTATCATTGTCGAAAGGACCTAGCATTCCATCTTGTTTCCAAAGGAAAAGAAATAGGAGCCAAAAGTATTGTTGACGGGACACACGTAGATGATCTAGGGGATCATAGACCTGGAATTATAGCATTGCGGGAAGCAGGTGTAAGACATCCTCTACTTGAAGTTGGCCTAAATAAGTCGGACATTCGAAAAATTGCAGAATACTTCAGGCTGTCTGTCTCTAATAAACCAGCAAATTCTTGTTTGGCATCTAGGATCCCGCATGGGAAGGATATTACACATTCATTGATTTCTAGAATTGAAAAGGCCGAGTCCATAATAAAGACGATCTTTGACGTAGAACAGGTCAGAGTAAGAGATCACGATGAGCTTGCACGGATTGAGGTAGGAAAAGCAGAGCTCCATAGACTATTTGATGTTAAAAAGTTGGAAGAAGCCGATAAAATGATCAAAGAACTTGGTTTTAGATATGTTTCAGTCGACATGAGAGGATACAGGCAAGGAAGCCTAGTTATAGTGAAATAGGACAGTAGTGAAGGAGACCTTGCCAATCGATAACCGCGACTTGATCTACTTTGATAATGCGGCTACTACTCCCGTTCTTCCCGAAGTTATCCATGAAATGGTTCCTTATCTTGGAATTCATTATGGAAATCCCTCCTCACAGCATTCGTTTGGCTTCGAGACTTCAAGAGCGATCGAGAAAGCCCGGAAACATGTAGCTAACCTAATAGGCAGCAGTCCTCATGAAATAACGTTTACATCTGGTGGAACAGAGGCCAATAACCTAGCGATTAAGGGCGGCGTTTCCAGACTGGGTATCAATAAAGATACTAAGAATACTGTTCTTATTTCAAGTAGCATAGAACATGACTCAGTACTTCAACCTTTCAATTCCTTAAAGGCTCAGGGGTTCAATGTTAAATTGCTAGAAGTAAGTAGGGATGGAATCGTTAAATTGGAATCCTTGATTGAAATCTTAAAAAAAGATAATGTAACGCTCGTAAGCATCATGTTAGCGAATAACGAAGTGGGGACCATTCAGCCAATCGGAGAATTAGCAAGAATTACGCATGAGAGCTCTGACGCCCTCTTCCATTGCGATATTATCCAAGCTCTGGGGAAAATTCCGATTGATGTGAAGCACCTCGGTGTAGATTTGTTATCGTTATCATCCCACAAGATATACGGACCGAAAGGGGTAGGAGCTTTATATTCTCGAGACCCGATTCAGCTGATCCCTTTAATCGACGGCGGCGGTCAAGAAAAGTCATTGAGATCGGGCACGGAAAATGTATATGGTATAGTAGGCTTTGGCGAGGCTTGCAGAATCGCTTCAGAAAACTTGTTAGAAAATTGGAGCAACGTAAAGGGACTCAGAGACTATCTCGTTGATCGAGTTTTATCTACGATTCCTAAATGCTCAGTCAATGGTTCGATGAATCAACGATTACCCAATAACGCTCATTTTAGTTTTCTTGGGGTTAAGGGGGAGGACATCATTGTAAAACTAAATGAGTTCGGAATTGCTGCGTCTACGGGGGCAGCGTGCTCTTCTAACAAATCTAGGCCCTCCCATGTACTCAAAGCCATGGGGCTTTCGCTATTAGAAATTGAAGGTTCTCTGCGTATTACTCTTGGTTATCAAAACACATTGAACGAGGTAGAGAGCGTAGTCGCAGCCTTGGAAGAGACGATTAGGGAGCTACGCAGACACTCCGGCTTTCCAATTAATTGACATATCGAAATTAATTTATTGACGGTGGTTGTAGTTTGGTCCATGTCATCGTCGTCGTCGACTACAGCTTCAGTCCCTGATTTAGGAAAAGTAGCACCAGGCTTTACTCTGCCAGATGTTGAGATGAAAAATCGGAGCCTTGAGGACTTTAGAGGCAATAAACTTGTGCTTGCTTTTTTTCCCGCCGCGGAGTCTCCTGTATGTACAAGTGAGATGTGCGCACTGAGGGACTCTGTAGATATGCTAAAATCCCTCGGAGCGCAGGTGATCGGTATCTCCGTAGACGGCCCATTTGCTAACAAAATTTTTACAGAGAACAGACAACTTAATTTTCCAATTCTTAGCGACTTCAAGCGTGAGGTCATAAACAAATATGGCATTGTGATGCCCAACTTGGGTCCTTTAGAAGGTTATGACGCAGCTAAGCGTTCGGTATTCGTGCTGGATGAAAACGGTATAATTAAGTATAGATGGGTATCTGATAATCCACTTGTCGAGCCAAATTACGGGGAGATAAAGCATGCATTGGAGAAATAGCTTGGCAATTTCCTTTGCAATGTTAAGGCTTGAGTAGGTCTACCAATCCTGCGCTGCGAAAACAGGATGCACGTGAATGAATGTTTCTTTTTCAAGGTTGCTACTCTATAACAGCAATGATGTCATTCCTGGATACAGTGTCTCCCTGCTTAACCTTTATTTCTTTTATCTTGCCATCTTTATGGGATTTTACAGCAACCTGCATTTTCATGGATTCTAGTGCTACGATTGAGTCTCCCTTGTTTACCGAGTCACCTGGCTTACCCAATACGCTAACAACTCTTCCAGGTATTTGACTTGTCAGATTGTTTACTCCGGTCGTCTGTGAAATCTTGGATAATGACTTTCCCAAAACTTCGGACAGCTTGGAATGCTTGTTTATTTTAATTTCAGTACCATCTATTAGCAACTTCAGCTCAAATGTACTCGAGTTTAGTAGCTTCGCGTAGTGGTAGGAGTTATCTATCATGAATTCCAGAATGTTTGTAGAGAATCTCAGGACTTTAAGCCGGTAATCTCTCTGATTAATCCTAACCATGGCCTCAGACTCGCCCACGGTGCTGACAAACTCTGCGTTCATGAGTTGTTCCAAATGCGCTATCTTAAATTCCATCAAAAATCCCTTCTCTGCCTTATCCATGCTGGCAAGTGATGGGAAGTGGCAACATCGCCCCGCCTGGCCGAATGGGTCTTGATGAACTCAGAATATAGTAAAAGTGCAGCGAGAGCAGGAACCTGAGCCCTAGATGACATACCCTTAGTATCGCTGAGAAGCTTATCCATTATGGCGTATCGTTCTAGATAGTCAGTTGACAACTCGCCCCTTTTGAAATGCTCCTCGTTCATTATCGTTTTGTAGAGAGGTATAGTTGTATTCACACCCTCAACTTCAAATTCATTTAGTGCATTAATCATCCGACTCCTAGCTTCCTCGAAATGGTTTCCCCAAGTAATGAGCTTTGCCACCAAGGAGTCATAATATCCGGACACCATACAGCCAGGGTACAGGTATGAATCCACACGTACGCCTGGTCCATAAGGCAGATTACATGATGGAACTAATCCTACTGATGGCGCGAATTCGTTAAAAGGGTCTTCTGCGTTTATACGGCATTCAATGGCTGCTCCCCTTAACTGTAAATCTTCCTGCCTGAAAGGAATTTTTTCTCCTTGCGCTATTGAAATTTGCAATTTTACAAGATCTAACCCTGTAACTAATTCAGTGACCGGGTGTTCCACTTGTAACCTCGAGTTAATTTCTATAAAGTAAAAATTTCCTTTGTTGTCCCTTAAAAATTCTGCCGTTCCTGCATTGACGTAATCCACCGCATCCACAGCTCTAACTGCTATTTCGCCTACTCTCTTGCGAGTTTCAGCATCTAAAACGGGAGAAGGAGACATTTCAATGAGCTTCTGGTGCCTTCTCTGAATGGAACATTCACGTTCGAAAAGGTGCCTGCTGTTGCCATGTGTATCGCGAATAAGCTGATACTCAATGTGGCGGATTCCCTCGAGGCATTTTTCAACATACAGGGCAGCCTTCCCAAATGCTGCCTTTGATTCGGCGGAGGCCATTTCGTATTCCTGCCGTAGTTCGTTTTCATCCTTGGCCAAACGAATCCCTCTTCCACCACCACCAAATGCGGATTTGAGAAGAACAGGATATCCAGAATCTTTTGCGATCTCAACGGCTTCATCTAGATCCCCCACTACTCCGTCACTGCCCGGCACTAACGGGACTCCTGCTACCTTCATCACCTCTTTGCACTTCATTTTGTCACCGGTGACTTCCATAGCTTCACTTCCAGGCCCTATGAATATTATCCTGTTCTTCTTGCAAGCTTGTGCGAAACCTTCATTTTCGGACAAAAACCCGTATCCTGGATGTATTGCATCTGACCCGGATTGCTTTGCAATCTCTATAATTCGCTTGATGTTCAGATAACTTTCTACTGCAGCTGCCGGTCCAATGTTGTATGCTTCGTCAGCTCTTTTCACGTGGACTGAGCGCGTATCTTCATCAGAAAATACTGCAACCGATTTTATTCCTAGTTCTTTACACGCACGGACAACTCTTAGAGCGATTTCGCCTCTATTTGCAATCAGAATCTTGCCTATAGCCTTGGTCGCGATTTATTCACCTCTATAAATTGATGTTCCCATGTTTCTTCCATGGATGTATCTCTCTCTTAGTGGTTAAGGTATCAAGCGCCCTAATAATCATAGGCCTAGTTTCCATTGGGTCTATAACCAAATCGATAATTCCCTTCTCTGCTGCGATATAAGGATTGGCGAATTTTTCTCTGAATTCTCTTGCAAGAGTCTTCTTGGTTCTTGCCAAGTCCTCAGATTCCTTGAGATCTCGGCGATGTATTATTGTTATTGCAGCCTCTGGGCCAAGAACCGCAATTTCAGCTGTGGGCCATGCAAAGTTCATGTCAGCTCTGAGGTTTTTGCTACCCATGGCGATGTAAGCGCCGCCGTACGCTTTTCCTATTATACATGTTATCTTAGGCACGGATGCCTCGCAGTAAGCGTAGAGCAATTTACTCCCATGCCGAATTATCCCGTTGTGTTCTTGATCTGTCCCAGGTAAGTAACCAGGAGTATCTACCAAGGTAACAATTGGAATGTTGAAGCAATCACAAAACCTAATGAATCTCGCAGCCTTATTGGAGGAGTTAATATCCAGTGCTCCGGCAAGATACAAAGGCTGGTTGGCAACAATTCCTACAGATCTTCCTCCCATTCTTGCAAAGCCCACAACAATGTTCTCTGCGAAGAGCTCGTGTACCTCGAAGAAATCTCCATCGTCAACAATTGACTTAACTATTTGCTTCATATCATATTGTTCATACGGATTTTCGGGCAGTATAGACGCAAGGGCAGAATCGATGCGATTCGGATCATCTACTGGCTGAACAGTTGAAGGAAATTCGCTATTGTTTTGTGGTATATAAGAAAGTAGTTTTTTTATATTATCAATGCATGCGTGCTCATCCTTTGCTACAAAATGAGCCACCCCAGATTTGCTGGCATGTGTTATTGCGCCCCCAAGCTCTTCAAACGAAACCTCCTGACCTAATACCTCATGGACTACCTCAGGCCCTGTAACGAACATTTGCCCCACATGTTCGACCATAATTATAAAGTCAGTCATGGCGGGAGAGTAAACAGCACCCCCAGCACAAGGACCTATGCTAGCAGTTATCTGTGGAATCACGCCAGATGCGAGAGTGTTCCGATAGAAGATATCCCCATAACCGTCCAAACTCATTACCCCTTCTTGAATTCTTGCTCCTCCCGAATCCAAAATTCCTATAATAGGGACACCAACTTTAAGAGCGTGATCCATAACCTTGACAATCTTTTTTCCTGCCATTTCCCCGAGCGAGCCTCCTAGAACGGTAAAGTCGTAAACGTAAACAAACACCTTTCGCCCATCAACGGTGCCAAATCCAGTCACTACCCCGTCTCCAAAATATGTCTTAGTTGAGGGATCATCATTCCTATGGATCACATACTTGTCAATTTCTACAAAAGAACCCTCATCTAACAGGAGGCTTATTCTTTCTCTCGCCGTTAATTTACCCTTTGAATGTTGGGCGGAAATCCTCTCAGGTCCGCCTCCTTCCTCAGAAAGCTTCTTGATATGATATAACTTCCTTATCTTCTCCTCGTGCATCGCCTGAGTCATATGCCAAATATTAGGTATATAAATAGTTACGAATCGTCTCATCAAGATTTACAGGATTTCTTGAGCCGTAAGAGATCCTCGGTCCTTCTTCTTAATGATGTTTTTGGTTACAAACGATACTTGAAATCGCGAGTGTTTTCGAGCCTTACGTACAAGAAATTTTATTCTCTGAGTCCTGATCTTCCCCCTTTCGCTCGTCGAAAATAATTCATGCCCAAGTTGTAATTTTCAAACAAAGCTTCAAGCGTTTCTATTTCGTCTGCTAATCTCTGTGCTCGAGATTCGTCCCAGTCTTTTTTCTTTTTCAAGTACTCTAATTTCTCAAGTTTTTCTTGGATAAGCCTTGCTATGGTCTTCTCGTACTCGCTAGACATTTCAGTCTTGAAGATAGAATAGTGATTAGAATAATAAACGTTCTTGATAATATTGTGATGATGCAGCCGTCATCTTTTATGGAGGTCAGTCAATGTTAAATTCTTCTGTAACAATGCATAAAGGTCCCTCTTATTCAATTCATTGAACCAAAACTGATTGTAATGGTTGACATACTGGAAGAGGAATTCTAAGAACGGTCTAAATCCATATTCATCAGGAAGCATATCAAGAGCAATTTTTGCCTCGTCCAAGTAGTTTGAGCTTTTTCTCATTGTAAGTTCGAAAGCCTTCCGCACGTCCCCAGTGATAATACTATAGTACAGAGGCCAAGAAGGAATTTTTATTGAACCATTCTTAATTGCATCCTGGATCTCGTTTCCACAACCTACACCTTCACTGGCCTTTGCCATACCCAAATGATAGATTTCACCAAGTGGTTTTCTATTAAGTGCCATATTTCTAGCCGCGGTGCCCATAATTGCTCGATACTTCTTGTAGCAACCCATCATATTCTCATCTGTGATAGATTCGGGCCTGGCTTTAAGTCTCAGGTCAATATACTGTCCTACTCTTGCATCCTTAAAGCCTTCTTCAAATGATCTAAGAACCGTGTCTCCTCCAACAGAGATTTTTTGTCTTGCTGCCTCAAGAATATATGGATTCATTAACTTATAATCATCCAGATAGTCCAAGTCCTCATCTTTGTCAATGATTCTGTCCATAGGTTCGCTAAGATCGATTGCGATAATATGTCCATCTATAATCGTAGTTCTAACCTCGGGACTAATGCTTTCTTGAAAGAATGCAGCTGCACCATCAAACAAAGCATTAAGAACGGGGAAAGTCATTAAGACAAAATTGGAATTTAATATACGCTCCACTCTGTCTGCAAGAATTTCTGGTCGAGAGATTCTCGCCATGACGTCCTGTATTTTAGAGTCATCAAGAACCATCTCGGAAGATCCTATTTCTTCTGAGAATTTTCTAAGAGTAGCAGATGGATTTTGGTCAGAGATGATTAGCTTGTGTAATGACAACAGGTACCGTTTGGTAAAGTCCTGAAATTGTTCTTCGGTTTCGCGGCTGTATTTACTAAACTGCTTGTATCCCTTTTCCCTCAATAGAGCTTGTTTGATTATGTCCCTTCCGGCGCCAGTACTTATTAAGGTGCTTTTCTTGAATAGGAATTCATCTTTACCATTCATTATACTGATTTTCACTGGGGCCTTGCTATTTAAGTTTCAGGCTAAATACTCAATTCCATCTTGAAGTTTGAAAGTATTTCTTATCTGCACCAACGATACAATAAGCTATCGCGATGCCATTGCTACTCTTTCTTGCTCATTTTTCTTTTTTATCGCGTGACTGGCCATTTCATTTTCTGAAGCCAGAACAAGTTCTCTCGCAAGAGCTTCCTCTATGGCTTGTGGTTTAGAATACGTTGATTCTCTAACACCTTCAGCTATAAAGCGGAGTGCCAGATCAATCCGTCGCAGAGGAGCCACATCAACGGAGACGTGGTAAACTACTCCTCCGTAAACGATCCGAGTAGTATCTTCATTAGGAGATGCATTTTCGACAGCCTTCACGAATACCGCAAGAGGATTTTTACCAGTTTCTAGGTGTATAATTTCAAATGCAGTCTTTAGCACATTTAGAGATTTTGCTTTCTTGCCACCCATCCGCCCTGTATTTTTTGCATATCTTTTGCCAAAATGCATTAACTTGTTGGCAAGCCTTTCGACAATATTAACCTCAGATTTTTTCAATCGTTGATGTTCATGTCGTCCAAAAGTGATCGGAATAACGGAGGGCTTTAACGATATTACTTTCTGAAGGCCAATATCACCGATTTCTATTTTCCTTGAGTCCCACTTGTTGAACAAAAGCAGATTTACTTGTTCCTTTCCGCTCATTCTAATTACCTTCTGGGTTTCTCCTTCCGTCCTAAGACTAGCTCATTAAGGGAGACACCGTTTACTTTGAAGACTCTCCATCTCACTCCAGGAATATCACCCATTGCTCCCCCCATTGAACCCCCAATTCCCTCGAGCATTACCTCATCATGTTCATCTACGAAATTTAAGGCTCCGTCCTTCGGTAAGAATGCGGTGATAGTTTTTCCATTCTTTATAAGTTGTACTCGAACGCATTTCCTTACTGCTGAATTCGGTTGCTTTGATTCGATTCCAACTTTTTCAAGAACAATTGCTTTGGCCTGCGGAGCTCCTTCAAGAGGGTTAGCCTTCTTGTCAAGCATTAACATTCGCCTCTTGTAATACTTATTCGACCAGCGTGCACGCTTCCTCTTCGTCTTGAGTACCCGTCCAGCGAATAGACCTAATGGTGATTTGGCCAATTAATCTATTACCTCGTTTCCAACCATTCTTTCAGATGCACTTGTTATCAGAACATTGGATATTTGAAAGTACCTCTTAGCTAGCAATCTAGCCTTCTCTGCATTCCTTCCTTCTTTCCCCACTACTATACCTTTTCGCTTTGCATCCACTAGTACTACTGCTTGCTTGGAGCCGTCAGTTCTATGAGTGATTTTTACATCGTTTACCATTTGAGGGTTCAATATATTGCGGACGAAATCACTCGCATCATCAGAGTATTCAACTAGCTCAACCTTTTTAGTCACCACATTTTGTAGTTGTCGTATAGTCGCACCCCCCTTTCCTATGGCTAGGCCCATCTGGCCTCTATTGACAATGAAAATAACACGCTCCATCTTATCATCAACCACACAATCTCGTGCAGTTACACTCGTGACGCTCTGAAATAGAGACATAAGTCGCAATTCATCCGAAGTTAGCTTAATTTTTTCCGTCAAATCTTAAAGCCTCTTATTACCATAAACACGAAAAGCCCATATAAGCAATTCACGAATCATGCATCTGTTTCTTTGTCGCCAATTTAAGTCTTCCAGGTCATACAGATAATAGAAAAGGTACTTATCAAGATCAAAGACACACACGTGCTTGAATACATTCTGCGTGATGTAATCACCAAATTAACACTATCAATAAGCAGCTATACCATGATTTCATGCAACTGAAAAAATACAATTACTTTACCTTTCAGAGAGGGCATTTTGAATTTCTTCTTTAGTTCCCGCCCGAATAGAGAGTACTGATATCCTATGCGGCCGGTTGCATGACCTTCCTAACATGACCGAATTTCCTTGAAATTTAAGCACCGGAATACCGATAGATTTCGCCTCATCTTCAATGCTGCTTCTGTTCTGCTCACTAACTGAATCAGAAACAAGAATAAGTTTTGATCCCTTGACAAATTTCATTACCTCCCTAGCGCCTTTCTTGTACTTTCCACTTGCTACCGCTTCTTTAATGAGCTTCTCTAGCGCTTTCATCAGCATTCTCCTCCTTTACTTTCATATAAAGATCAACCATGCCGGTACCAACGGGTACTGTGGCTCCTACTATAACGTTTTCTGTTACTCCCCTCAAAGTCTCTATCTGACCTTCAAGAGAAGCGCGCGCTATGGTGGGAACTGTAATCTCAAACGCTGCGCGGGCCAGTACAGAAGTTTTCGTACCTGCAATACCATGCCTTCCTATTTGTTGAAGATACCCCTTAGATGCCATCAAATCGGCTACCAACATGATATGGCGTAAATCGACCTCCAACCCCTGTTCCTCCAAAGTGTTTGTGATTTCCTTCACCAATGCAGTTCTCGCAGCCTCTATCCCTAATGTCTGCCAAATTTCGTAAACATTATTTGTTGAAACTCTCCTTGTGTCTACACCAGGGATTTGGACGACCTTGGATAGGTTCGAGCCTGCCGTTTGTATAACCCATTCTTCATCTTGTTTTACGATAGTTACTCTTTCAATATCAGGCACACCCTTAACCCTTGTGTTTAAGAGCTTATTCTTCAATGTCAGGATGGTTTGGGCGTCTGGGTTGTCTGGAATCGAAATTCGTATGTGATAAGGCTTATCTTTCATGCTAATTTCGTATTTCTTCTTTGACCCCTTCAATACATCAAATACCTGGTCTAATTCGCATCCGCGTTCAGCTAGCTGTGCTTCAGAGAAGTAAAAATTAAGAATTCCGCTATAGTCGATGTCAGTTTTGTCTATCAGGTCAGAAACTCTTGTGTAAATAATTTCTTTGGCTACTTGTAACGCTTTTTCCCTAGTAACCCTGTGTTCTTCATCCAGGTAAATATCCATAGTTGGTGTAACTGGTTTCTTACGTGCGTCTACTAGTTCAATTAAACGAGGCAATCCTAACGTTACGTTCCTTTCCTTGACGCCAGCAAAGTGGAAGGTTCTAAGAGTCATTTGTGTACCTGGTTCCCCAATGGATTGTGCTGTTACCACACCGACAGCCTCACCAGGTTCTGCCATGGCCTTCTCAGTGAAATCTACAATTTTTCGAACAACTTTTTCTACTCCTGACTTGCTCAGTCGGTTATTTAATAGAGTTGTCTCTAGATTAGACTTTACTTTCACGTTGAGATTTGCGCCTAAAGAACTGAGTATCTTTGAAATTTCAACGTCGGTGGCTTTCTTGCCCTCGTCCACAATTGATTCTCCTTCGATTAATCTCAGTATATTTACAGCCTCTCCATGGTCACTCTTCGCAGGATCGATTCCGTCTTCACCGTACAGAAACTGTATGATATTTCCATGGGGGTCTCGCACAGTCAGATCGTATTCAATCTTCAGATGCTCTAGCGCATTTATCAGCCTTCTTTGCATGTATCCAGATTGTTGGGTCCTTACAGCGGTATCTACTAAGCCTTCTCGACCCCCCATCGCATGGAAGAAGAATTCCAAAGGACTTAATCCGTCCCGATAATTGGATTTGACAAAGCCCTTCGCATCAGGATTAGTATCATTTATCCTGAAATGAGGCAGAGATCTATTATGATAACCCTTGTTAATTCGCTTCCCTCTAATGGATTGTTGACCCAAAGCAGCAGTCATCTGCCCTATATTCAACGTTGAACCTCTAGCACCAGTCGACGCCATAATTACGCCAGAATTATCGTCTGGAAATGCTCGATCTGCTGTTTTTCCTGCCCTATCCCTGGCCCGAGACAATTCATTAACCACATAGAGTTCCAGAGCTTCTTCGGGAGATAAACCTCTCGTCAGAGGAAGGGTACCATCTTTGTATTGTTTTATTAACTCATCAACCTTCTCGTAGGCTCGCTCGATAATGGCACGAATTTCCTTTCTTGTCTCATCGCTTAACCATAGATCTGAATAACCGTAAGAGAATCCACGTTGAGTTAAATATGTCTTGAGTATTATCAGGATCGAGTCCAAAAATTTCCTCGCTGTATCATTTCCGTAATCCTTTGCTATACGATGAAGCACACTGTCTGGCTCTTCGGCGCCAATAGATGCCTTGTCTATAACTCCACCTAGGAGTTGACCGTTTCTGATAATAACATCCTTGCCCTCGCCCTTGGATGCTTTGTTCCACTTTGAAGTAACAACAAAGTTGAAATCGCTTGGGAAGAAAAGCGAGAAAAGCTGTCTGCCACTGTAAAGTTGAGAATCTTTATCTTTTGAATCCGCCTGAGGAAGTACACCCTCATAGCCTCCACTAAGGGCCATGTTAGCAAATTCCTCTCTGTTCAGAAATGTGTTTCCTGAGGTGAGAATGTAGGCACCGGTAATGAAATCTCTGATACCACCAATGATAGGTCCTCCGTACCTAGGAGATATCAACTGATCTTGGACCCTCATTAACAGCGCCGCCTCCGCTCGAGCCTCTTCGCTCTGAGGTACATGTAAATTCATCTCATCACCATCAAAATCTGCATTATAAGGAGGACAAACAGCTGGATGCAATCTAAATGTGCGATAGGGAAGAACCTTAACGTAATGAGCCATTATGGACATCCTGTGGAGCGACGGCTGACGATTGAAGATCACAATATCACCATCCGAAAGATGCCTCTCTACTACATAGTTTGAAGCGAGTGAATCGGCTACCATCTCCCTATCGCTTACATAATCGAGTCTAATTTTGACACCGTCGGGCCTGATAATGTAATTCGCTCCTGGATATATATTCGGTCCATTAACAACAAGGGCTTTCAGACGTTCAAGGTTCCATTGAGAGACTGTTTCGGGAATGGTAAGCTTCTTTGCAACGTCAACAGGAACACCCACATTGGAGATTGCTAGATTAGGATCTGGAGAAATTACTGTTCGACTAGAGAAATCGACTCGCTTCCCAGATAAGGACCCTCTAAATCTACCCTCCTTGCCCTTTAATCTTTGAGTAAGTGTCTTCAAAGGCCTTCCAGAACGATGATGTGCTTGTGGAATGCCAGAAACCTCATTGTCGAAGTATGTGGTCACATGGTACTGCAATAGATCTACCAAGTCCTGAACTATTAATGGAGGTGTACCTGCCTCTTTACTCTCCTTCAATCTTTGGTTGACCCGAATGATATCTACTAACTTGTGGGTCAGATCGTCCTCAGATCTAATACCTGTCTCCAGTATTATTGATGGTCTTACTGTGACCGGCGGTACAGGCAGAACTTGCAGCACAAACCATTCCGGTCTTGCAGTTTTGGAATCGTATCCAAGCAGAAGAAGGTCGTCATCAGGGATATTCATCATTCTTTCCCTAATGGTAATCGGGAGCAGTCGGTTCTCACCAGCTTCGGTCTTTTCCACGAAAATAGTTGGTTTAGTAAAGACTAACTCATACTGTTCTTTCTCGCAGTGAGGGCACACCTTAACTTTTTTTGCCTTCTCTATTATTTCATCTTTAATGTTCTCCAGTGTTATAACGGAATATGCAGCTTTTGCGGTCCGCAACGCACGATATTTCTCGATGTCGCTTTGGCCTAGTTTTACTCTACTACAGGATCTGCAACAAGTGATAAGAAGTTTGTGAATATCATCCACAAAAGCAATATGAAGAACCGGTTCGGCAAGCTCTATATGCCCAAAGTGTCCAGGGCATCTTGCCGATGTGTTACCACATGTCCCACATTTTTGACCTGGTTCCAGCGTACCAAGTCTATTGTCCATTAGGCCTCCCTGAACAGGCATACCGTCTTCGTCATAAGTTTCTGGTGCAGTAATTTCGGCAACGCTAAATTTGCGTACTTCCACGGGCGACCAGATGCTAAATTTTATTCCTCCCAATATTTTCATCGATTCTTCAGTCAAATCAAAATCGCCTCCTAAACTTTGTCCTTCGCCAACAGGCGCGGAGCAACATTCAAACTCATCATTTCCTGCAACAACAATTTAAAGGCATATGCGATTATGACAGAAGAAATCTTTGCCTTGTCCCCACATACCCTACAAATATATCTGCGCTGTTTAATGTCATAATATGCTAAGAGACCGCATCGCTCGCATACATTTATTTCGGCCTTGTCTGACTCCTCTAGAAGTCGATCCTTGAGCATCATTGAAGCACCATACGCAATAAGGCAATCGCGTTCCATTTCACCAAACCTTAGACCTCCTCCTCTTGCTCGACCTTCGGTTGGCTGTTTGGTGAGCATTTGTACTTGACCTCTAGCCCTACTGTGGATCTTATCTGCCACCATATGATGTAATTTCTGATAGTAAACTACACCTACGTAAACATCAGCGGGGAATCTTCTTCCAGTTCTGCCGTCATACATTACTTCTTTTCCCGTGAATTTGAAGCCATATTCTTGCAGAACATCCTTGAGTTGGTCTAACTTTTCTCCTAAGAATGCCGACCCGTCTACGATTCTACCTCGTAGTGCAGCCGCTTTACCGCCAAGTGATTCCAAAAACTGCCCTACTGTCATACGGGATGGGAATGCATGAGGATTAATCATGACATCAGGGACTATCCCGTTCTCTGAGTAGGGCAGATCTTCTTGGTTAACCAGCATGCCAACGATGCCCTTCTGGCCGTGTCTTGATGCAAATTTATCGCCTATTTCAGGAATTCGCATATCACGAACACGTATCTTAAACATTTTGCCACCCTCGACGGACTGAGTCATTATAACCGTGTCAACAACCCCATTTTCTGAGGGTCTAACTCCTATAGAGGTATCCCGTCTGTATGGTCCCTTGACCTCGAATTCTCTATATTCCTCCATGAATCTTGGAGGTGAAGTACGACCTATCAGAATATCGCCACCTATAACCACAGCTTCATGCATTATGGCACCATCTTGCTCTAGGAGGCGATACGCCTTTTCCCCTCTGTATCCGCGTATATTGTCATCGGATGAAGGTAATTCGAAATTATCTTTCATGCCGCCTGGATACTGCTTAGCCTCTGCTTCGTACACTCTATAAAAGAAGGTTCTTCCAAAACCTCTATCTACTGCGGATTTGTTAAATACAACAGCATCCTCTATGTTATAACCTTCATAGGGGAGGACTGCCACAATTGCATTCTGCCCGGTTGGCCTATCATCTAGACCTAACAGATTTATTGCTTTGGTGCTAACCATTGGAGTTTGAGGATAGAGCATTAAGTGTTGTCTGACATATGTGCTCGCATTCATCAAAGGGGTTGAAAACCCGAGGCTCTGTTTTGCCATTGCACTCTCATAGGTATTTCGTGGCGATTGATTGTGTTCCGGGTAAGGAATAATGGATGCCCCAACCCCCAAGATGGATGAGGGAAAAACCTCCAAATGTGTGTGTGAAGGGTCTATAACATCGGTGCCGATGCTAACATAGCAATTCTCCTCCTCATTAGCATCAACTAATTCTAAGATTCCTGTATGCAGTAGATCAGTCCATGAAAGAAATTTCTTTTGAATTTTTTCAATTATTTCCTCAGTTATCAGGGAGCGACCGTCTTTGACAATAATTAACGGTCTAAGAACACGACCAGAATTGCAACTAATGTAAAGGCGCTTGGTTGCGTTGTCGTTTAATGAGCTGTAGAGATATACGCCTACATGGGGATGAATTTTGCCAGATCTCCTCATTGTCCTTATAGTGTTGGCTAAATGCCCGCCGTCTTCTACATAACCAACAAGTTGCCCATCAACAAATACTCTACCTCCAATCCTCTTCAAGTTATCATTTGCTTCATCAACATGCTCGACACCTAATTCAAAGAGCTTTTCGACAATTTCAGCGGAAGAGACACTTACTGATATTATGGCTGATAGAGCCAGGTTCTTGACCAATCCACAGTTAGATCCTTCTGGTGTCTCAGCAGGGCAGATACGACCAAAGTGTGTTGCGTGGAGATCCCTTGCTTCAAAATTTGGCTGACTTCTGCTAAGAGGGGATTGAATACGCCGCAAGTGGCTTATTGTAGACATGTAATTTGTCCTATCGAGTAGCTGGGTTACTCCGACGCGACCTCGTCCCCAATTTCCAGTTGCAATTGCATTATTCAGCTTGTCTGATATTATTCCAGGCCGGACAGCAGCAGCAACAGCGTTAATTCCTCGTTTCTGACCTGACCGTTCGAGCTGGTACTTCATATCGCGTATCAAATTCCGAAATGCGGTGCGGAATAAATCCGCGAGCATTTGACCGGCGAACTTTATTACCTTATTACCATAATGATCTTTGTCGTCTGCGTCAATCCAACCAAGTTTAAGTTCAATCAACTTGCTGGCCGCCTCCCCAAGGAAGAGGGCTTTTTCATGCCGGTTATCAGGGTTCTTTCCTAGGTGAGGTAAAAGCCCCCAATCAAGAAGGGTCTCTGCTCTCTTGATTTGAAATTCTTCAAGCATACCAGGAGCAATACGTTTGCTTACATAGATTATTGCATCCCTACTTGTAAGAACATCACTTGACTTTTCAAAAGAGGGTTCAAGCTCGTCTTGTATGAGTGTATTCAGCGATACCCCGTTTGCAATGTCCTTGTCTGTTTCTAGTCCCAGAGCACGCACCAATGTGATCAAGGGTACATCCACAGGAGATCCAGGTATCTTTGCTACAATAGATCCATCAGGTCTCATTATTAGTTCCAATTTTGCTCTATAGCCGACAATAGAGGAGTATACTTTAGCCTTGTACAGGAGAGTTCCGGTGGCCTCTTCCATATCGACTATAATCTTATTATATGAAAGATCTTCTAATCCTACGATGACTCTCTCGGAACCATTGATGACAAAGTATCCACCCGGATCTCTGGGATCTTCTGCCAATTCGATCAGCTTGTATTCTGGCATATTATGCAATATGCAGGCATTTGACTTTACCATCACTGGCATGTCCCCTATGTGAATAAAACGCGATTCCAAAATTTTGCCGTCTTCTACTATGCTACATTCTAACATGATCGGCGAGGCATACGTCAAGTTTCTCAATCGTGCCTCCATAGGTGCTACGTGGGTTATTGAGCCGTCAAGCTCCATAATTCGAGGCTGCTGCAATTTTATCTTTCCAAGCTTTATCTTGTAAGGGTATTCAGAAGTCTCTATTTCTATTTCGGCAACTTCATCAATAATACTTTGAATTCCTCTCTCCATGAATTCATTGTAGGAATTCAAATGTTGTCTCGCTACACCTTCCTTTCTTAAAATGTCATTTATAATAGGCCACAAAACGAACAACTACCACCTAAATTATTCCTATCCCTCTACCACATACCGGTAATATACACTTTGACCCGAAGTAACACTTTTGCGAGTAATCTTTATGATATCTCCAGGCCTCACGTCAAGGTCTTGCAGGCCTTTATCGCTTAACATTATGTACGGCAATTGGCCGGGTTTAGCATTGTATTGTTTCAGGACAGCACTGGCTTCGTGTCTAGGTAAAATCTCATGCTTGGGCTGATAAATATGATCAGTTATTTTGACAATCTTCTTCTCAGCTGACAAATATTTGACTACCTCCCATATTTGGTGGATGCATTAAATGATGCAATATGAAACACAAATTCGGATACAGCTAGTGGCTTTCTCAATATATAGGTATATACTTATCTGGTCTGAAAAATTCTATATCAAAAAGTGATAAATTCATTGTATTTCACACTGAGCCATTTTCAAACCTTTTGCTCAGGCCACTGCATATACATCAAAAGTACTTTAAAGGCAGCGATAGTTACTATCCGAATCCGAAACGTTTGGACTAACCGGTTAACGAGAGGATATCTGCACCGGAGATTACAAGTATTTTTTGAGATCGTCCAAACTTCGACAAGGCTTTAGCATGACAATCCTTAGCGGACTTGAAAGGAACAAGTCCCAACTTTAGCAGATAATATTCGGGCAAAGTTGATACTATTCCTAAAGCATAGTTTCTTGTGAGCTCCTGTAGGAACAGAACTTGCTCTAGGCCTTCTAGGTATTGAAGCTTCTTTTCCAAGTGCTTTTGTATATCCAATCTTTCTTGGACGTACATTTCTAAAGCCTCACAACCTAAGCCCATACTATTTTCTGAGAGCAAAGCTGCCTGTCCGCCCTCCTTAACCATTTCTATTACGTTCCACAGGGAGTTCAGAGACGAGCATAAAGTAAGATGTGATTCAAGGTCCTCACTCGGACTTATTATCGTAATTTGGGACTTTTCCTGGTCGGTTTTCTGACCAAGGTCTAATGAGCGAGTGGCACTATTAAATGACTGAGAAATCGTCCCATGGTGCAAGCTGAAGATCTTAGGACTACCGACTACTTCAATTGAATTTGCGTTCAGATTGTCAATTGTTCGCAATGCTATTTCCAGCGGTGCAAGCTTCTGCCGAGGGTTAGGCAGATTATTTGATCGTGAGTAAAATGCTTCGTTCATTTCTGTTGGAGAGAATTGGCGAAGAAACAAGGTTGGGGTTCCACAATATCCAAACAACGGATCATATTTGGCTTGAGAGATGCAAAGCACATTCTTATACTTGTTCAGTAGGGAAAACAGTGTAACATATGTTGCCTCGTATACTGGGTAGAGCTGTTTTCGCAACACATTTTTCAAGGGTTTTGCAAGATTCTTTTGAGAAGCAAAAGCCATGCAAGCATAGTCCTTTCGCGCGGCTCTTTGAGAGATTAGATCTACTAAAGCCAAGACCGCTTCTGACACCGATAAAACAACTATTATAGTGTTATCAGCTATATCCATATTGGATAGTTCATCTTCTAATTGCAGTTCTGCCATGTAATCTGCAGATGGAGTTGGATAAATGTGAGCAGATAGATTTTCGTACTTTATGTCCACTACTACGGAAGTTTCACCATACTTTAGCCACAGCTCAGGCATACAGTGTCATCTCCACCGTATGGTTTAAGATCCAGCCTTTACTTAAGAAATGGTTAGTCAGAGGCAATGCCTTTCACCTGTCACAATAATTTTAGAAGTCCATGGCATTCCACAACACCAGTAGGTAATGCGTCTCAAAATCTGTTCTCGGCAAATGCGGCGCAATTTCTGGAATCATTATCGACTCCAGATTCTCAGTGTCTCTATTAATATGAGTCATATTACGTTGCGCCAACAGAGGCTACTGACAGCCGGCGAAACAAAAAAATTGGACAATGGCGAGATCCTAGCAGAATATGAGATCTTAATTCGCGTCAAATGATAACAGATATTTTCGTTACTTTCGAGAGACTTCATTCGGTTATCATATTCCTCCTTGTTACCAAGAGTACTAACCTTCGTAGATCATCAGATTCTTTTCTTCCAAGAGATTGTGGAGATTATGCACAGCCCTATATACTTCAGTTTCTTTCTTTGCTCCTGTGCAAACGAGTTTTCCGGAAGCGAACAGTAAGATTACTGTCTTAGGATCTAGCATTCTATGAATAAGCCCTGGAAATTGTTCAGGTTCATACATGCTCCTGGGGAGTACCCTAGCCGCCAATTCCAGATGAATTTTTCCCCCCAAACTCGCTGAAGCAACGATATTCTGTATTTCAATAAATGGTTCATGCTCTATAGAAATGCCTCCTTTTTTCAATTTTTGCACTACATTTTTTACTGCTTTAATGGCTTGGTCCTCAGATTTAGCCCCAGTACATACCATCTTTCCTGAACTAAAAATCAGAGTGGCAGTCTTTGGTGACTTTAGTCTAAAAACTAAACCTGGGAACTGATCAGGATGATATTCCACATCTGGAAAAATCTGGGTAATCAAGTTGAGATTCACGGTTTGGTTAACCGTGGCTGACGCTACTACATTCTCGATGCTAACTATTGGTTTAGTCTGAGGCATACCCTATTCAGCCTTTATAAAGGAGAACTATATATACTGTTTACATTGGCATTATGTTAAATTTTGGTTAATAATGGCTGAACCATTAGAAGGTTGCCAGTTTTATAATGAAGGAATAATTATTAATATCTATTTGCGGAGTTTGAATTTGGAATTTGGCTATGGTATATCCTTTTACTTTATGGCCCTGGTAGTTTTTAGCAGTAAAATTGATGACACCCTCGAGATCAGTAAATTAGATTCGAACTCAATTCGAGTATCTTCTTATTTGACAGATAATAGGGTTCGTCAATTTTCAGTTTTTCTGCAATAGTAAGGCTGAGGATTTGGATGACAAATATAGAAAATAGTGTCTGTTCGAAAAGAGACTGGCCTACCCGTGGCTGAAAATAATAGGAGCGAGGATGAATCTTTCTCAATTTATCATAAAAATTCGCTGACATAGAGTTTTTTGCCTTTTCCGGGTCGAGAAGAAAAACCCTGTCCGGCCTCCGTAGGCTGAAAATAGGTGAATGATAATAATCATCTAGTAGATATCCAAATGACCTAAAACCGAAAAGCTCCTGCATTTTGAGTGCGCCGTAGCTCGCCAACGGATATGATATGCCATCTCCAAGAAATAGGATTGAATTGGATCTAGTCGACAACTCCACATCATAAGAATTGACCTGTGCACGAGCGTCACTCATTATCGTGGCTAGGATCTTCAAGTTAACGTTAATTCCTATCAAAGCCATACAGGTTATTAGCGTAGCAGTGAATTCCAGAATACCAGTGCTTGATGATTGAAGTTCAAGCAAGCGATCCAGAATCAGTCTATTCCTACATATCTTTCCTAAGGCACTTTTAGAGTGGACAGTAATGGCGGTAGTTTTAATCCCGAATTTGCGAGCTACGCTGGCAGCCTCAATGTTTGAACGAGTCCTACCAGATGCGGATATGAAGAAAATTTCATGGTTCGATAGCATTTGCGGACAATGGATTATATCAGAAGGATGACAAGCGAGCATTTTATGCTTGGATAGATATTCCATCAAAAGAGCACAAGTGTACGAATCACCTGAACCAACAAATAGCCCCTCTCTAATGCTCGTGCATTTTGGAAGTCTGAGTCCTTGAAGATATTCTACTTGAGAATATACATCTTTCCTTAGCTGGCTAATCCAAGCGGCCATGGTAGGTTGTGGGCTCCGTCCAAGGAACTACCAAATTCAATTGTATCAAGGAATTTGAAATAGATAATGGTAGTCTCACGTTCTAATATTCTTCTTCAAACTCTTCCTCACTTTCTTCTTCAACATCCTCAATGTCTTCATCAAGCTCTTCTCTCTCTTCCGCACTCTTGTACGGCAGATCCGTTTCACCTACAGTTCCGCAGACAGGACACTTGAATTCGATAGTTTGACCTTCCAAGTCTAGGAGGAAATCCTTAGAGAAAACTTGGTCGCATTTGGAACAAACCAGGGTAGTTTGAATATTATCCTGGCTGAACTTATGAGACTGGACTCGAAAAATAGTGCCTGCCATTCTTCTTACCTATAGAAAATACTCTTTTTTATAAGCCTTTGTGATTAATGTGAAAAAATCACGTCATTCGTTCAGAAAGATTGTAGACCTGGTTTCGAATTAGAAATGAGTGTGAGAATATTTTCTCTAAGCTCTTTTTGCTCCATTAAACCTCGGTGTGCCATTGTGACAACAAGGCTGTGATTTCTCACTCCTCTCATTTTCATGCACAAGTGCTCGCCCTCAGCAATGACGACGACCCCTCTAACTCCCATTCTAGTAATTTCGTCTGCTATCTGCCTAGTCAACCTCTCCTGTATTTGCATCCTACGAGAATACTTTTCTACGAGACGTGTTAGTTTGGATATGCCAAATACTTTGCCTTCAGGCAAATAGGCTATGTGAATCTTGCCATAAAAGGGAAGCATATGATGCTCACACATACTATAAAATTGAATATCTTTGGCAATTATGGCATCAGTTTCCTCAGAGAAACTCACGTCGAGTCCGGAACTCATTGTATAACCCGCAAATATCTCCTCAAATGCTTCTGCCATCCGCCTTGGTGTTCCGATTAGGCCTTCTCTGTCAGGATTTTCACCCAATTCTATCAACAGTTTTCTCAGAATCTTTTCAATTTTCTTTTTGTTTAGGGCTCTGCCCTTCTCCTTTTCATGTAACAATAGCTTACTATAGGACTCCATCATCGGTACAGATTTGTTCAGATATTATTCTTACTCTTACTCTCCTGTTTAAGAAATCCTAGATCAAGAACAGGGGCGAAATACAAATGAAAGAAATAATTGCTCAAGTTGCATACACTGTTTTATCCGGAATATTTGCCCCGCTAAAACTTGATTTTCGGTTAATACACGATTCACAAGCGCCACAGTGCACTGGCCTATTTAGGCTGTTATGTGCTTCGTCTAAATAACAGCTCCACGTATCGAATATCTTATCACCCAAAAAATTATATCCTATCTTAACCAGCTCTGTTTTGCGAATATTGTCCTTTGCTGGACACCAGATTCTGATACGTTTTCTCAAACCTAGGTTTATGGCGTCAAAGTCAGATTCGTTCAGCATGTTTTCAAAAGAGCTTACGAACTTTGGTCTGCAATCGGGATAATTCTGGTCGTCAGCATGTGCCCCATATACCAAAATACCAACTCTTAAGCTAGCAGCCCACGCAGCGCCTATTGTCAAAAAAATTGAGTTTCTGTGTGGAACAACTATTGACTGGTGAAATTTTTTCGGAACAATGGTATCCGCTCCAGTGAGCGTGTTAGTGCTTCCGTACAGATCTTTCATAAAACTTATATCTATCTCCTTGTGAGCATGAGAACCCAACACTGTAGAAAAAGCCCGTGCTCTTCTCCTTTCCTCTGTGGCTCTTTGACCATAATGAAAGGTAATCGTATAGGGAACAAGATTCCAAACTTTCTTAACATATAGTGCCGAAACAACTGAATCTAATCCTCCACTAAGTATGCAAACTGCCTTCGTTGACATCATTTTCTAAATATCAAGCCATCGACTATGGACTTTTCCTTTTCAATGCCCCTCAAATTTAAATTAACCTACGTTCACGCTTCCGATAAAGTTGAAGATAAATAAGATTGCTTCTAAAGCATATTATCTTATATCAACATTTTGAATAGTGGCTTGGTACGATTTGGGATTAACTTTTATCATCCGTACAAGATTGTTAATTAATGATTGTTAAAGAGGGATCTTACGTACTTCTTTACCATTCTCCTCAAAAAACTTGGTTGGTGGAGGCAAATATTGGAAAGAAGTTCCACACTCATTTAGGCGTGCTTGATATAGGAGAAGCGATAGGCTCTAAATTTGGTTCATATCTCTTATCTTCCAAAGGAAAGAAAGTCACTCTACTAGAACCATTGGTATATGATTTCGTGATGAAATCGGAAAGGCTAACGCAAATTGTATATCCCAAGGATCTAGCGTATATCGGTATTCGAAGCGGACTCACAAGCGGTTCACGAGTTCTAGAAGTCGGCACCGGCAGCGGAGGATTAACGACATACTTGGCTAGTTCCGCCAGACCACTTGGGCATGTCTATACTTTTGACGTGAATTCAAAATTTAGCACGATCGCTAAGAAAAATATTAAAAAGGCAGGTCTGTCTGATTTTGTAACGTTTCATGAAAATATCCAGTTCCAAGAATCAAACTGTGGTGATGTTGACATAGTTGTCATTGATATTGGAGACCCCTGGACTATGGTCGAGAAGACATACGAATCACTGAAACCTAGTGGAACGCTTGTTGCGATATGCCCTACGATGAATCAATTAGAAAAAATGTCCTCGACCCTAACCGAGTTTGGTTTTGTATTCGTTGAATCTACGGAGTTGATGATAAGGAATATCGAAGCCAGGACAGGAAAAACAAGGCCGGCTATGAGGATGATAGGCCATACAACCTACCTCATTTTTGGAAGAAAAGCTCTCTAGAATTCAAGCGATTGACATTGTAGCAAGTACTTAAATGTGCAGATCTAACTTCCAATCATACGCCAAGGATCTGTTTGAGTAGGGCGCGGTAGTCGACTGTTTCTTTTGTGCTTCCGGGTGATGGAAGCTCAAAGATTAGTGGAATTGGCTTCTTAGATCGCAGTCCGGTTAATTGGTATCGAATCTGCTTCCCTAAGTCGTCACTAACAAGAATTAGTCCTACATCATCGCTATTACTAATTCTGTTGATCTCATTCAATACATCTTCCGCAGTGCCTGCCTTAATACCTTCAACTCCTGCCAACTGGAAGCTGGTAACAAATACCCTACTACCTATAGCAACAACTCTCATTCTTTGTCAAAAATAATCTGCAGTCCCCTTTTATTCCTTCTGCGGCTGGACTTGCTAAAAGATAGCCTAAAGTGAATAAAGTACCAAAGTTCAAGGAGAGTATATCCATATATCAATTCTTTGAGCCAGGCTTGTACTTACAGTATACTTTGCAGATCAAGAAAAGGATCACCTAATCCACAAAATGAATGCGACCAACCCAAGTAGGCCTACAAACAAGAATAATGTAGCCTTCCACAGACTTCCGCTTGCCCTGTCGCTAATGTCCCACATACCTCCTGCAAAGTTAGATCGATCCGATTCCTTCTTCAAATGTTCATAGCTGTACACTTTCTGCCAATCAGCAGGGGGTGTCCATTTAGGATTTACCCTGAACTCTTTATACTTGTAACTCCGATCATATTCTTTCCGTGATTGATCGTCCGATAGAATTTCGTACGCCTCCACAACCTCCATGAATTTCTTTCTGGAATCTTCCGAGTTCCTGTTCCGATCTGGATGATGTTTTAACGCGAGCTGCCTAAATGATCGTTTAATATCTTCTAGGGATGCCGATCGATGCAGGTTCAGCACCTCATAATAATCGGACACGATTAAGGTATCTGACAGATCCCATAAATAATCATTCTTGTTTAAACAGGATTTTCACGACTCTGCCAAGAACCTTCACCTAAATGATGTCCACCCCAATCTATTCAGATTTTGTAGACTCTGATGCCGCAATTCGAGGAAATCAATTAAATATGCAAAAACTCGCATAAAACGAATCAATGAGTGACAGTTTGTTAGCATCGGACTTTAGATGTTCTGTTCAATTAAGGGAAGCGGGTTTTAGCTTTGCTAAGCTTCACAGAAACCTGCCTCCTCCATCATTGATCGAAGCTGCCATTCATAGGGGTGAAGGGGAACTCTCTGCAACCGGGGCTCTTTCGGTCAAAACTGGCAAGTTTACAGGCCGATCGCCTGGTGACCGATATATTGTAGATGATGATTTCACACACGACTCAGTTGATTGGGGAAAAATAAATCACCCATTATCGCCTGATAAGTTTGATCGAATTTTGAATAGAATGAAAAGATCCCTTGAGGGAAAGGAAGCTTTTGTGTTCGATGGATTTGTTGGAGCGGAGAAAGAGAACAGGCTTTCGATTAGGACAATAACAGATAGTGCATGGCACAATCTCTTTGCAATGCAGATTTTCATTCGTCCAACCCCACCAGAGCTTCTAAGGCATGATCCATCATTTACTACACTATCTATGATTGATTTTCAGGCTTTTCCGGAAGTAGACGGAACAAAAAGTGAGACATTCATCATTCTCAATCTCACGAAACGTCTTGTGTTGATCGGCTTTACGTCCTATGCGGGAGAAATAAAAAAATCAATGTTCTCCGTAATGAATTATCTGCTACCTCTCAAAGGTATTTTTCCTATGCATTGCTCCGCGAACAAAGGTAATGATGGAATGACAGCCCTTTTCTTTGGCTTGTCAGGCACCGGAAAAACGACACTTTCAGCTGATCCAGAGAGACGTCTTATCGGAGACGATGAACACGGATGGTCGAAGAATGGCATCTTCAATTTTGAAGGCGGTTGTTATGCAAAATGCATAAATTTGCAAAAATCCAAGGAACCACAAATTTGGAATGCAATACGGTTTGGTTCGGTTATGGAGAACGTTATCCTTGACCGAAATCGTGAGCCCGATTTTGATGATGAATCGCTAACAGAAAACACTAGGGTTGCTTACCCTATCGAATTCATTCCAAACGCCGTTTTACCAAGTATAGGGAACCATCCAGCGGTCATTATATTCCTCACAGCTGACGCATTCGGAGTACTCCCTCCGATTGGAAGATTGTCGAAAGAGCAAGCTATGTATCACTTTATGTCTGGTTATACTAGTAAGTTGGCGGGCACTGAGAGGGGCATCACTGAACCACAAGAAACTTTTTCTCATTGTTTTGGCGCACCGTTCATGATGTTGAAGCCAAGAGTATATGCTGACATGCTAGGCAAAAGAATTTCCGAACACAATTCAAAGGTTTATCTGATAAACACAGGATGGATAGGGGGACCTTATGGGGTTGGACGTAGGATGAATCTTCAGCACACTAGGTCCATGGTGAAAGCCGCAGTCGACGGCGATTTGGAAAAAGTGTCTTATAGGCGACACGAAATATTTAATGTGGAGATTCCGACCTCATGTCCTGGAGTTCCGGATTATATCCTGGATCCTATCAACACATGGTCTCACAAACAGAAGTATTTGGAATCTGCTAAAAGACTTGCTTCCTTGTTTACCAAGAACTTCCAGAAATTCGAAAATATACCCATGGAAATCATTAATGCGGGTCCTAGAACAAGTTAAGATTATGAGTAGCCCGGAGCAGATTCGAACTGCTGTCCTCAGGTTTCTTTTCTTGTAGATCCAGAGCCTGAAATCCCTAGCCCAAGTAAGTTTGGCCACTAGATTCGGCACACGTTTATTACGTGCTCGACCGGGCTTCCGAGCTGTGTGGATAAATAAACCTGGACTAATATTTGACTGTAACGCTCAATTGTAATTGAATCCATGTCCTAAGCTGCATGTTCATCCTTTACTGAGGAGCAAATTGTTCAAGACTTGCTGTAATTGATAGCTAACCTTACATCCTCTTTTCAAGTAAGTAACTTCTCCTCTGATATAGCCAATATGCAATAAGGACAAGCAGGGTGGCAAGAAAAGCTTCACTCAATAGCGTGGTTGGATTTTCATACAACTTGCATGGATATTCGCCAGCATAGCAGCCGGCAAAAAAGAAAGCGCAATTCCAAACAGAATGAGATACAACGGCGAACCAACCCTTACCAGAGATCCACACTCGAAAACTGAAAAAAAATGAGGGAATTACAAATAGCCAATTAATATATGCGAGACTGGAGACCGTGAAATCTGCGGTGTTAATAAGATGTAGAAAAATCCATACCAATCCTCCACCTAGTGCTGCATTTGCATTAGCTGATCCATACAAGGGTATAGCAAAAAATAATGACTCTTCAATAGGGCCAGCTAGCAGCACAGAACTAAAAAATCGGGGGGTGGTAGGCTCTACGTAACCGGGAATTGTCGCTTGTATCAAAAGCGTACCAGCAAGGGCAACAACAAGGCCTAATGAATGATAAAAACCAAACATTAACAACAAATATTGGACGGAAGTTCGTTGAAATTGGGATAACCATCGCAACGGATTCGAGTCGATGATGAATTGGTATAACATTTTGGTCCTGCTTTCGATTTTTATATCAGCCGTTATAAAGCTGCATGCTTCCTGAAATGTAGATATTCTGACAGGGATAACCACATATTACATGGATATTTCTTGAGCACAAGTCCGCCGGGTAGTTACCAAGGTAGGTGCAATGTGGTCGCTACAGCTAATTGCATCATCAGATTACGTTTTTCTATCCCCTACGTTTAGCCCGATCAATCTGGAGAATGCCCCCAGAGAAGCAAATTTCCCCCTAGACTATACTTCCGAATGCAACAATTTAATGGACAAACAATTGAAATTGGTGTAAGGTTGAGATTGGAACCCGATCTTTAGCCCTAGCGTCTGTGGAATGCATGGTTGCAACATTGTATAGGTTTGGCTAAATGAGGCTTCATTGTTCATTTTGCCTGAAACTTAAATCGTTGCGAATGTATGGCGCTGATTGCACTATCAACGCTGTCCCCAGAATCCTCTACAACTATCAGTATTCTCGAAGTCTCTTCTTGCGCGTCTAAGTTGAGAATGTTGATTCCATGTTCACTCACAGTACTACTCGCCAAAGACACAATTCGAGGACTCTTCCACATATTGTCCCCTATCATAGTAACCACCCCACGTTGATATATTATGTCCACCTTTGAGCTATATGCTCTAAAGTACCGCTCATTTCTTCTTATGAATTCCGCATCTAAAAAAAGGATTCTAGAAATTTCAACGTCATCGACTCTGTAAGGAGATAATTCCACAAATTCGTGATAATCTCTTACCTTCTCAAACATTGCTAATAAATGTGAAGCTGAAGTCGAATCCATCCTTACTATAGCACAGTTTTTTTTACCTGTAACGATCTTGATAAGATTCTCGTCCCAATCATTTGGCAATATCTTCTTTATTAGAGTGAAGCGTGAAGGATATGACATATCTGTTACCGTTATAGGGATATCTAGGCCATTATCATCGATCTCCTTTATTGCAACTGGGTCGAGTATCTTCATTCCAAACATACCTGCCAACCTGGCTTCGTTATAAGATAAATGAGTAATGTAATGGAGTTTATTCTTGACTACCTTAGGGTCGGCGCTTTGGACCGCGCTGTCCTTCTCGAAGTCTAATCTGACTTCATATTTGTCTCTAAGAAGGATAGCAATATCTGCAGCGGTCCTATCAGAGCCCCCTCGTTCATACGTGGTCTCAAGCCCATCAGGAGTCTTTCCGATGAATCCCCCCATGGTCACGACTTCATTGTTTTCAATCAGGTCTAATAAATAATTAATTTTACCTCTAGAATCTTTTAAGCTGAAGTTTGCCCCTTCAAAATTGTCGTCAGTGATAATAGGCCATTGTGTAATGCTAACATGTCCAGATCTAAAACCCCTACTCTTTAAGACATAATCCATCAGGTAAGACATAGGAATTTCGCCACTGTATGCCAATGTCCTTGATCTAACTACATCCACAAACCGCTTATTTTCAGCGGCTTGTTTAAGAGATACAGTCACCTCATGAAAAAAAGAGTTCATTAGATCCATGAACTCTTGTTTGTACGAAGAGTCTAGATAATTTGATGATATATTGTCGTATACTCTTCTAAGCAATTGAAAATCAACCGGATGTGAAGAGGCAAAACTCTTGCCTTTACTTAATGCTACATCTGTCATCGAAACATTCTTCTCACCGTATTTAATCATAGGCGCAGAGAAGACAGCAACTATTTTTGCATCCTCCTTTAGTTGCTTTATTCGCTCTATAACTGAGGGGAGTAAGGATCCATGCACGCCAAGTGCGCTTCCGCCGAATTTCGCTATAACAACTGCAGCCAAATCAGATATTGGTAAAGTTTCTAGATTACAAACAATATATTTGCTGTCCTTATTTGATTTAAACTGGTTATTTTATCTAACCATCTTCAACAAAATAGAGAGGCTCATAGCCTGGATAAACGTGCAGTTAGATACAATACATTATACCACCGGAAACGATAGGTATCTCGGTCAGATCAGATAACTCCTTAACTCTAGCTACAATTGCATTAAACCAAAGGCTATCTATTCCTTGACTCCAAATGGTCACCTTCTTGAATCGCCTTTCTGATCCCCCTGCAAAAAATCCAGTGCAATCTTCAGCGGTCATGTTATTGTATTTCTGACCAATCTCTGCCACAACAGTCTCCGCCTCCATCGGCAGGTAGATTATTGTCAACGTCGGGAAAGGAACAGTATTCTGCGTCGAAGAAGTTCTATCCTCCATATGACAAGTATTCAAATTCACAGTTATATCTGGATTTCGAGAGGTTGTTGGAGATCCATCATTGAGGAATTTGTCACTGAATAAGCAGTCAAGAAATGCAAATAAATTAAGCGGTGTTCATTAATTAATTCGGGGTTACTACACCCAGGAAATGCTGCTTTTTTAAAAGCCTTCCGTTAAATACCATACCTGCCTGAACCAAATGCAACTACAACCTTCCAAATCCATAGATCGTTGCTTTTTCTAAAACTTGGTGCGCCTGACCCTCCGGGTTAGGTATTTGGAATCCGATTGTAGACCCTGTATCTTACTTCAAATCAGGTACATTCTCTCTTGACCTATTAGTGGCTTGAACGAAATTTTTGTTGTGCTAAGTCTCATTTGTAAATGTAGACACTAAATAGACAACCATCACTGAGTCTTGCAAGACAGCGATATTCTCATTGCGGGTCAATCGGCCGAAGCTAAAGAAAGATAGGTTCAAGAGGGAGTCACCTGCCCAGTTCGATATAAAGCTTTAAGTACAAATAAGTTGAGAAGCGATAAATGTGTTAATATATTTTCTCCCCATTTAGAAAGCTCCAATCAGACAATTCAATTTCATGCATGTTGGATTTTTGCAAAAAAGGAATGTAAGATCTCTATATATATCAACGCGAATTGTACACTCTCGATAAAATGAGTTATGCGGAGTACATCTCGCAATTAGCCATTTGCAGTTCGCCTGAGTTGAATAGTCAGGAAAAAAATTCCATGCTACGGCTCTTGGAGCTATCCAATAAGAACGAAGGGATACACTCGTATTTTTGGTTTAAGAAGCAGCCATCATTTGGAGCTGAGGATATAAAGCTACTTTCTACTCTTGTCGATCGTAATCTCATACGGGAAATTCATGGAAATAGACTTAGGAAAGGCAGTCATAATTACTTATTGACGACTTGCGGATTATTTTACATTCTGAGCGAGAGGCAAACTCTTTCTGGCATTTTACTCTCTAAATACAGCGACAATATCATCCTGCGACTGTTGTTGTTTCAATACTTAGAAGAGAATACCATCAGGAACTTGAGTCCACGCGCCGGAAACATCATCTCTGAGTATTTGTATAGATGTTGTATTACCTCCAAACGTACTATCGAAGCCATTAAATCCTCAAAGATTTTAGAAGATAGAGACAGATATGTGAAGATACTTGAATTGGATCTTAAGGCGTACGCATTTTGTTTAGGGATAAAGTTCACACGATTGTACAGAGGTCTTAAACATGCTGACCGATCGAACCATCAAGATGAAAAAATGTTGGCTATGCTATCAGACGATGACAAATTTTCACGGTTCCGAAGTAGTGTTCAGAATGATTTAGATGAGGCATTTGAAGAATTCGCTAAATTGGAGTCAAGATAGCCTATTGTTTTGTGTGTCCTAGAATGTACCCTTGGGGCGCCAATTTTTGAACAAAGGCATTGGTACGAGCACAAACGGTACGAGAGCTGTCCGCAACAACGATAATATCATAAGGCTTGACAAATGAGATCACATGCTTATGAATAATTGCTTGAATGAATTTACGAAAATAGGTTTGTCCAAACTAATGAAACCGTTTGAAAATTCTCCTGATGATTTGTACAAGTTGATAAGAGCCTTTAGCGTGGCATTCAATTTACACGCTGGTCTTTCAAGAAACAATAATAGAAATGACCCTTACATTAATCATTGCATAAGAGTTTCGCTCATTCTAAGCGAAGAAATTTGTTGTAAAGATGTCAATGCATTAAGTGCGGCTCTACTCCATGATGTTTTTGAAAAGACAAGAAATCCATCCTACGACTCGACAAGGTTGCTAGCGGACTTCGGTAAAGACATTGGCAATATCATTCTTACACTCTCACGAAATAGGTTGGAAGACAGAAAAGCTGAATATTTACGGCACTATTTTGAGAAAATTGCAACTAGTCCAAAGATTACTAGGTACGTAATGTTAGCAGACAGGCTAGACAACGCAAGGTTTCTGAAAAATGTTAGCCAGCGTGAAAGGGCATTTAGATATAAGGAAGAAACCGAAAAATATGTTGTACCGATTGCTCAAGCCACTGATGAAAGGTTTGCCATTAAACTGTCAATAGCATTATACGAAATTAAGTAATGGTACTCCATTTCTGGGGGATACTTTTGAACTAAAGCCGTCAATCTGCTTAGTGGGCCGTATCAAATCTAATCAAATCTAGTAGATGTTTTCTTCTTCTCCTGTTCTTGCTATGTCCATCTTCATTCAATTTTCATATTAAAGTAATTCCAAACACAAATACGGGGTTTGTGAACTTCATTTAGTGATTTTAGAATTGATATACGATGTCGGAGACTTGGAGCTAGTGCTCGGGGGTGCACCAGAACTAATTTGAAACGCTTTGATATATTGCATTTCTAGGTAACCTTTTGCTTGATATAAATCGTAGCAACATTCAGGTCGTGTTTATCTTTGATAGGTCGAAATTTATAGGAAGATACGAAGTTAAATACGATCATGTAATAATCAACAAAAAATGACATCGAGTTTTTTGTAGAAGGTTTCACGTTTTAACGTATGCATGCAGTAGAATCTTCTTCCCTTCATATTATTGCGCTTTTTGTATATAGTACGCTATTTATCCCACTTTTTCCCTCAGTAATTACGAATGCTGATTCGAATGTTCTAGCACAATTCAGTAATGGAACTAATCTCGGGTCACCAAGTATGGCAACTGGGCCAGAGGAGTTGCTAGAGTCCATCGTTTCCCCGGGCAATTTGATGGATTCAGTTCTTGAGGAGGTAAGAAATACAAATACTTCTGATACTAATATCGATAGTAGCGAACCAGATTCATATTCACATGGAGAGAATATAATACTGTCACATCAAGTTATACCGGCAAAGGATTTTATCCATTTATTTGACACCTATCCTTTCACTATAACGGAGGGATCCATATCTGCTAAACTTCCTTGTGATTCTGATAATAGTACACCTTTAAGCGTATTGATAGGTCAAATACCAAAATTACACACTGCCAACTTGAGTATAGAGGAAGAGCTTTCCAGGCCTGGATACATGTGTCTCTACAACTTTGAGATTCAGCAAAACTCAACAAGTATGAGAAATGCGTCAGCAATTACAGACATTGTATTGTTCAATACTGGTGGTGAAAGAATGGTTTTACCTAACACAAGCACTCTTGTCATAGGTGTTACTAAATTGCATCCTCTTCATAACACAACCAACCCAGGGACATAAGGAAGAGCCAATTAAACTAGTTAAAACATTCGAAAATTTAGATAAGTCTCAAACTTAATATGAGTTCCTCATTATAGACTCTTGAATGCGTCGTAAAAACTTAACATATGCAGAGTCTGGAGTGGATATCAAGCAGATAGATTTTGTACAGCATCTTATAGCCGGCCATATACAACGAACTCACGAAAATGTTAACAAGGGCCGAGTATTGTCTGGATTTGGCCATTATGCAGGTTTGATAGATATCGGATCGTGCCTATTGGCTCTTCATTGTGATGGCGTTGGTACGAAATTGCTAATTGCTCAGGCGATGAATAATTTCAGTACTGTTGGTGTAGATTGCATAGCTATGAATGTAAATGACCTTATCTGCGTAGGGAGTACCCCTTTTGCCTTTGTGGACTATATTGCAACGGCGAAACCAGATCCCCCTATACTCCTTAGAATAGCTAAAAGCTTAGTGGAGGGAGCAAAAGAATCTGGGGTTGCAATTATAGGCGGTGAAACAGCGGTAGTGCCGGGGTTGCTGTCAAATAGTTATAGCAAGAATTCTATCGAACTCTCCGGAACCGCAATAGGGTTTATCCAGAAGAGATCGAAACTTGTTTTAGGAAATAGGATTAGGAAAGGAGATATCATATTAGGAGTAGAAAGTAGCGGCCTTCATTCCAATGGTTTTACTTTAGTAAGAAGAGCTTTCTCAAGGCGCGATCTTCGTAAAAAAGTGGGAAATTTAAAAAGACCATTGGGCGATGAACTACTCATACCTACGCGAATTTACGTAAGACCAATGATTGATTTATTCGGTTCTGGAGTCGAGATCCACGGTATTGCACATATTACAGGTGGTGCCTTTACGAAACTCCAGAGAATCAATGATAGGGTTAACTACCGATTAGTTAGTATGCCTGATCCTCCTGAAATTTTCAAGTTGATTCAGGCTGAAGGGAAAATTGGATTTGCGGAGATGTATAGGACGTTCAATATGGGAATCGGTTTGTGCATAATCGCACCCCTCGCTTCCGCTGAAGCTATAGTCTCTACGTTTAACAGGTGGGGGATGAGAACCTTTAAGGTCGGTTTCATAGAGAAGCCAGGTACCGGAGAAGTTTCATGTGAAGTTCTTGGCCACGATATAAAACTCCGATGAAACTGAGTAATGTTCTAGCATCTAAAGTGTCGAGCGAATAATTTGAAAAAAAAGTCACACCTGAAACAATAATTAATATTCCTATTGTCGAATAGCTTGTTGCACTGTATATGACACGACCGAAATTAATCGAGATCTCTGGAAAAGGGAGTCCACTTCAATATGATTTGGCTTGCAAGGAGATTGCAAAAAGAATATGCGAAGCAGAGGAAACCAGATTACCCATAGTTTCAACTATATTAAGACAAGTTTCATCGGAGTTTCATCTAAAGGATCTCCCGCGTCGTCACGATATTATGAAATATTTGCCGAAGTCCTGTTCCTCGAGGAATATGCTAAAGATAAGGCCCGTAAAAACTGCGTCGGGTGTTACGGTTGTTACAGTAATGGCGTCACCCCACCCTTGTCCGCAAGGAAGATGTATTTATTGTCCAGGTGGGGTTGAATTCAACACTCCTATGAGTTATGTCGGAACGGAACCCGCGACGAAATTAGCTCAAGCTTATGAGTATGATCCCTTTGAACAGATAACATCTAAATTGAACACACTTGAGATAAATGGTCATGATACGGGCAAGATAGAACTAATCGTAATAGGTGGAACCTTTCCTTTTATGACAAAAAAGTTTCAGCACGATTTTGCAAAGGCTTGTTATAACGCACTAAATTCTGACCTGAATCTAGCGCCGTCATCCACGCTTCAAGAGGCTATGAACGTCAACGAAATATCAAATCACAAATGTGTCGGACTAACAATCGAGACGAAGCCTGATTATTGCAAACAGAGCCATATAGACATGATGTTAAGTATAGGGGTAACAAGAGTAGAAATAGGCGTGCAGTCACTACGAAATGAAGTTGTGAGGTTAACTAACCGAGGGCACAGCATGGAGGATACAGTAGAGTCATTTAAGATTTCAAGAAATGCGGGTTTAAAAATAGTTGCGCATATGATGCCAGGCCTACCCGGCTCATCTCCTAGAAAAGACTTAGATGACCTACTCCAGCTTCTTCACGATCCTCGTTACAAACCGGACATGCTAAAAATTTACCCTACGCTAGTATTAAGAAATACTGGATTACATAAATTGTATTGTAGTGGGCGATTTGTCCCCTGTACTGACGAAGAAATGATAAAATTACTTGTCGAATTGAAAAAGAAAATTCCTCCTTGGATCCGGATTATGAGGATCCAAAGGGAGATAGAGACAAAGGATATAGTGGCTGGTCCTAAAGAAGGTAACCTTAGACAAATAGCTTTGGAAAGATTGTATTCAGAAGGGCATACATGTAAGTGCATCAGATGCAGAGAAATAGGATTAAGATCGAAGGGCAGAATTGATCAACAATCCTTTAAGTTAGTCAGGCTGGATTATAAGGCTGCAGAAGGGCAAGAAATTTTCTTGTCGTATGAAACAGACGATGGATCAGCGTTATTGGGTTTTCTGAGATTGAGAAAAGTAACTGGATTTGTTGAATCTGAGCTTCATACATATGGGTGTCATGACGATCATGTTCCAGTTATAGCTGTTGTAAGAGAACTTCACGTCTATGGCCAGTCGCTTAGTGTTGGAAAAAGAGCAAACAATCTGTCATGGCAGCATAGAGGGCTAGGCAGATTACTTGTGGCTGAGGCAGAGCGAATAGCCAAGTACGAGTTCGGCGTGGAGGCTTTATCTGTAATTAGTGCAGTAGGAACAAGAAAATACTATGAAAAGCTGGGATATAATCGGAATGGAAATTATGTTACCAAAATGCTAAGATGAATCCATTAAGTTCAGACACATTCATAGGAAAAGGAACATGGCTTGATAAAGTTGCGTACCAATTAATTGAAAGAGAAAAAAGGTTGAACAGAAGCCTTTCCACTCTTAGGGTCGAGAGTGGCCTCGGGGCATCAGGAATTCCCCATTTGGGAAGTTTAGGTGACGCTGTAAGAGCGTACGGGATCGCGGTTGCACTGAAAAGTATGGGGTACAATGCTCAGCTCTTGGCCTATTCAGATGATATGGATGGGCTTCGTAAGGTCCCTCATGGTTTATCGAAGGATTTGGCCTCGCACATAGCCAAGCCGGTTTCGAACATCCCTGATCCATTTGGATCCTGTCACTCGTCATATGGAGCACATATGACCGGGCTCCTTCTTGACTCTTTGGATCGGCTTGGAGTCAAATATATCCACATTAGTGGCCATTCAGCTTACAAGAGTGGGCTTCTGGTGGATCAGATTGATCTGATTCTCAAGAATCATGAAAAAATCGGGAAGAGTATAGCCAAAATAGTTGGACAGGAAAAGTACGTGCAATCCCTTCCTTACTTTCCAATCTGTGATAGATGTGGAAGAGTATACGTCGCATATCCTAGGGAATATTTCCCTGATAAACATTTGATACAATACAATTGTGAGGGGACTAGAATAGGAGATGAAACCATAGAGGGTTGTGGTTACCATGGCGAAACATACATCGAAGATGGAAGGGGAAAGTTACCTTGGAAAGTTGAATTTGCCGCTCGATGGCAGGCTTTTGACATCAGATTTGAGGCATTTGGAAAGGATATCCTAGACTCCGTAAGAATAAATGATTGGATATCAGATGAAATTTTACAATTCGCACACCCCACTCATATTAAGTATGAAATGTTCCTAGATAAAGGAGGGAAAAAGATTAGCAAATCGTCAGGAAACGTTTTGACACCACAGACATGGTTGAGATATGGAACTAGAGAATCTCTTCTCTTGTTATTATATAAACGCATTTCGGGCACTCGACATATCTCCATAGATGATGTTCCAAATTTGATGGACGAATACGATTTCCTAGAAGATATTTTCTTTGGTTCCGTTACCGAAGAAAATATTGCCAAGCGCACTAAATTAAGAGGGATTTATGAATACATTCACCAACTGAAGCCTCCTCCAGGTCCCTCCTTGCACATTCCATACAGAATTTTAGCACAACAGGCACTTTTATTCCGAGGAGATGAAAAACAAGTGGATAAAGTATATGATCGATTGGTAAAGTACAATTTGGTAAAGAATAAGAGCGATTCACTAATTATGAAGATCCAACTGGCATCGAACTGGTCAAATGATTATCTATCAACAACTCTTGTGAGTACTGCAATAAATGTGTCCAAGTCCGAGCGAGATGCACTACTTGAACTTATCCAGTTTCTAAAAAATATGGAACCTATAGAGGATAAAGGCGACCTTGCTATTGCTATTCAATCGGAGATATTCTCGATCGCGCAAAAGTTAGGTCTGCAACCAAAAGTATTTTTCAAATTGCTCTATAAAATATTGATAAATGCAGAGAAAGGACCAAGGTTAGGAAATTATGTATCAGACATGGGAATTAGGTGGACCTATGAACAGCTCGGTAACTTTTGTAAAAGCTCACGTTCAGAAGCTACAGCGAACGGGAACTGCAGCAGACCTTAAGCATGATAATGCTAGTTAGAAGGGAGTGTAGATGCCTCCTTATACCCATTTTGTATTACATGCGGGATAAGCTCACGTTCAGAAGCTACAGCGAACGGGAACTGCAGCAGACCTTAAGCATGATAATGCTAGTTAGAAGGGAGTGTAGATGCCTCCTTATACCCATTTTGTATTACATGCGGGATAAGGCATTATTTTTACTACTACCTGCCAATATCCAGCCATGTAATACGTATTGCTGTCCATCGCAATCCACATTAATATCGTGGACTCTTGCACTTTGCATCGCTCGAGTGCTTTCAATTTAAGTACCAATGATTTGGTCCTCCCGGGGTGACTTAACTATCTAAAAATGCCCTTTACAAGATGCCTGCCTCGCGTAATTTTTGAGGGATGTATGTTTCAGCTAGATATCTAAAACCGTGTTTAAAGAAAGCATCAAGTTCGCATTTTTCCTTGTTCTTGAGAAAGAGATTCAATTCTTTTTGCCATTTCTTGTCCTTTAGCCATTGTTTCTTTTTCATGTCATTGGCCCGATTGAGATCTTCATCAGATGCCATAAGCCTAGCAACTTCAGGTATATTAAAATCATATATATCAGAAAACATCATCCCCAATACCTTCGCATCTGGAGTCACAAGTCTATCACTATCGTAGCTCAGCGATTCACTGCCAATTTTGTACCTCAAAGCAATCCCTAATCCCCATGGGTCTGCGTCTGCAAATACCACTACCGGTTTTTTCCATACTTCATTTAAGGTCTTTACCATCATTCTAGTTGCTCTATCAGGTTCCCCTGACCCAGTCATCAAAATGGCATTATATTTTTGGATAAATCCAGATTTTCTAATGTTATTTAAAACAGTATCTTTCTCAACAACCATCACAAAGTCGGCTTTGACATCTACTATTTCTACATCCATTATATTTGTTGGGATTAATTGTGATGTGGCACGGCTTCCCAGATTGCAATCTATGATATCACCTCCTACACGTAGTAAGATGGGGCCCGAAATCATTCCCTTTGGCTTCGATGTAACAGAAAACTCCTCCCGCGGAACTCCAGTCAATAATTCAACGGCTTTGATCGCATCATCTGATGCATCCTGGCTTGTCCAGAATTTTTGCTTATTCCTTTCATCCCCTACTGTGCTAAGGGTTGCGTAGTACATTCCTCTAATAGTACTTTCCATCTGCTCGTCCAATAATTTCCTAACAGCATTGGACATTACAATATACTGTGAAAAAGTTGGGATTTTTTTTGTAGTATCGGGACTTATATGGACTGTCTTAGTTCCTACTGTAAGCATTCTCTTTTCTTGCGACCAGACTGTATTATCATAACCAATCTTGGTCATGTCGAACGAAGGCATTTTCTTTTCAGAAAGTACATCGTTACAAACCTCCTTCATAATTTGCTTTATCTTTTTTATTGTCTCTTTATGGTGTTTGTCCATACCAATCACAATTAATCGAGTTGCTCCGAAGATGTGATGAAATTCTCCATTTTTTCCTGTATAGCATCTACGCGGTTCTTTTTCAAAGGTTTACTTGACTTTATAGCTAACGACATTTTCTTAGATCTTGAATTCTGATGTTGTCCTCTAACGTTTTGGCCCTCTTCTACTCCTATAGGGTTTTCAGCTTTGGCCTTAAGCGATCGCGGGTGAGAAATTTCCTTCTTTACATGTCTATTAACCAAAGTCAAAAAGCTGTTGGTTAGATCCTCAGCGCTAACGTTCACGGATTCGGAAATTGCATTTACTATCAGAGGTATATAATACTTATAAAGTTTAAGCTTGTTCTCCGCATCCTTCAGATGCATTTCATGCCGTATTTGCTTACTTACCCTCCTATAAAGATCGCTAAGACATGCTTTCATGTATTTTTTCAATTCACCTTCTGATGCAATACTCTCTTTTCCTGCAGTCTTGTATGGGATTTTTGTAGAGCATATATGGAAAAAGATGTGGACAGGAAGGAGATCAATGGCGCGATCCGATCGAGAATCTAGACCGCTGAACTGCTCCTTAACTTGCTTCTTAGATACGCCCATCTTGTTTAGTTCTACCTCCGAAATTACTTCCCTGGCTACATCAGATCCTTCATCATAAAGCAAGGGAATCTTATTCGCAAATCGGTAGAGCTTAAAATAAGAAAGGTTACCGCCGTAAGCAAGTCCGCATTCTACTATCGTCGGTCTGTTATTAATTATACATGCGCGTGATGAGTATCCCGTTAAGTTAGGTTTCAGCTCTTTTGTAGATATTGTTGGCTCTAAGTGGTCTTGTGAAATTGCGCTGTCTTTCCTAGTAAAGATAGCTCTTTCAGAAGTCATCCCAACTGTAAAAATTCGTTCTCCAATCGGACTCAAATGATCCACATTAGGGGACTGAAATTTGGTTTGTCTGCAAATATTTACAATCTTGATAAGCTCATGCTCACTATATTTATCGGCTGGTTTTACTTCAATACCTGCATTTCTAATAATTTCCTTGGCCTTATCAAAGGATAGTTTTTGAAAGGAATTGCATAATATGCCTTGTATTGTAGTCTTCTGAAGAGCATGATTTCCAATTGCCTTCTTGAGAGTCTTTAGATCCATGTCCGCGGGGTGTGGAAGAACCTCCTTGGCAGGTTCAGGCATGATAGTAGTTCGCCTATCAAATGTAATCCTGCCATCATCCATTAAAAAGGTTATTTCAGCATAGGGATTTACAATACTGGTCTGACTTATATAATCAAATATCCTATTCTTGGTTATAGGGGAAAGTCGTCCTCTTAAGACTGCCTCTATTCGAAACCCGGATTTTCCTCTAAGAATAGCTTCTTTAGGTTTAGAATCACGTCTAGTCAATACTATTGGTTTATTCGTACCTATGTCAGTGCGTAATTCAAAATAATATTCTCTGCCCTCCTCAGATGATTTTGACCATACTCGAAGAGGGTGATCAGTATCCTTTGTAGAAAACGCTGCTATCATTTTTAGTCCAACGCCGAATAGACCCCGCTGCTGTTGTTCGACATACTTACCTGAGGTAAGAAATGAACACACGGCAACGGAAACCTTATCTGAGCGTATCCCAATCCCATTATCTTCACATGAAATTGACCACAAATCATTTACAGGATCGATTAGTTTGAGCGATACTGCTATTTTGGGCAGGATCCGTTCTGCCTCACATGAATCGAGAGAATTCTCAATGAGCTCTCGTATTGCCATATATAGAATCCGCTCTCCTGTAAATCCTGCCAAAGCAGAATTGTCTACAAAGAACTCAGATTCAGCTTTTCTACTAAAGTTGATCTTGGCTTTGTTTTTTGTTTGAACAACTGATGAAGATCCTAACTGTAGTGTCCCAGACGAAGCCATTTCAGCAATGTTCTTGGATTTCAAACATTTCCAGTAGTCAGCGAACTAGATTTAACCTTTTACCGAGATTTGATTTATCCTATATGCTGTTTGCGCATCTGTCTGGTTTACGACTTGAGAATAGATGAGAAAGGTATGCGCTCCATCATTATCCAATTGTTGAAGGAACTTGTGTTACAACAGAGACACTACGTAAATTCTCAACGGTTCATATTTCAAGGAGTTGCGCCTGAGATGTAATACCCTAATGTCTTGCAATATATAGAAATGATCGATGGTCCCAAATATGAGTATAAGGAAGTAACTTATTGGTGAGGAAAAAAACTGATGACGGATAGCACAGGGACGAAAAAGAAAGCGCCTGTTACTCCACCAGACTGACTGCTAGGTTACTTGCTTTGAAAATATCGAGATATAGCCAGGATAAATGAAAACTCCGAAGAAAGTTAACTAGCATACAACGGATCGAGGAAACACTAGATATCAGTAGATTCAGAGGCCTAGTGCGAACTAACCTGGTCTTCGGAACTTTTTTGAATTCTATTGATCCTCAAAATATTTTGTTCATTATGACTATTACCGATTTTGGAGGATTCATTAAGTCAATTTTCAGATGAGAGCCCTAGATGGGATTTGAACCCATGGCCTAGGGTTTACGAAACCCTCGCTCCGCCAGCTGAGCTACTAGGGCTCTGGGTTTCTGAAGGGCATTTTTATTTAATTCTTCACCTCTATAAACTATGGCTAATCGACTTCTTGAACATGAATAAATAGTTGATAGATAAAGCTCTTACTATGAAGATATCCATTTCAGGAATCAGAGGAAAGTATGGGAATGATTTGCTATCGACCGATGTGAGTAAGTTCACTAGATCTTTTGCAGCTACACTAATAGGAAGCAATAATTCCTGTATTGTTTCGAGGGATACACGACCCTCGGGTCAAACCTTAGCGTACGCGACCTTAACCTCACTACTGGAACAAGGAGTCCAAGCATTTTATCTAGATATTGCTCCCACTCCTATTACATTCAGGGAAGCAAGGAAGCATAAAGGTGGAATAGTAATTACTGCATCACACAATCCTCTGGATTGGAACGGGTTGAAATTCATACTGAATGGGAAAGGAATATCTGAGCAAGATCTGGAAGATATACTTGCAGATAAAGAGTATAGGCCATTTAAACCGGGTTCAGTATTTCAGGCTACTTCCTCATATGTCGAAGACGTATTGAACTTTATACATGATGGGTATCATTCACATAGAAAAAAGGTAGGTCTAGACCCCGGTGGCGGGGCTGCTAGTGGACACGTAAATAAATTATTTAATGAGTTAGGCCAGGGCTATTTAGCTATTAATGACACATATTGCGTATCCTCAAGAGGGACCGATCCAACGGTTGAAGAATTGAACGAGTTAAGGTTATTGGTAACGAATAATAAATTATCGCTTGGGTTTGCTTTCGACCTAGATGGCGACAGAGTAGTTGTGGTAGACAGGTACGGTAGAAAAATGGAACCAGATGCAACTCTATTACTTTGTGTGGGTGCAGCAGTAGACCAAGGTGCGCGGAAATTTGTTGTGAGTTTAGACACTAGCCTTGCTCTTGAGAAATTTATCAAGAATTCAGGGGGAAAGATTGTCTACTCTAAAGTAGGAGAAGCCAATGTTGTTAGCAAAATGTTAGAGACAGGCGCCGATGCAGGAGGAGAGGGAAGCAGTGCTGGCTTTATTTCTCCTAACTTTAACATGTGTAGAGACGGTCTTTTAGCAAGCGCTCTAATCTCAAGGTTAGACGAAGAAAAACAAGATGAATACCTTCATTTCATTCGTTCTTACACACAGCAAAGATCTAAGGTCTATGTCTCTAATTCAGCTAAACTTAGAATTATCGATGAATTGGTTGAGCCTTTCCGAAAAATCGCTACTGATACCATCCTTGATGACGGGATAAAGGTGCTGCTGGACGAGAATTCCTGGATTCTCGTAAGACCCTCAAACACGGAGGATATATTGAGGATTTCGGTAGAGTCGACCGTGAACAAAACGAAGGATTTGTTTGACTTCGTAAAGGAAAAGGTATTGGCCATTAATGAGAGAATCGAGGGAACAGCGGATAATTAATATTCTATCCACCCAGCTTCGTCTCCATGAGCAAATATTTCCTTTAGATGACGTGGCGCTTATCGATTTGGGTAAGACGAAACGACCTCGACTACTGGCTTTCAAGTGCGACATGTTGGTTGGAAGTACTGACGTTCCACCATCTATGAAATCATGGCAGGTTGCCAGAAAAAGCATAGTATCATGTGTAAGTGATTTCGCAGCGAAAGGGATTACGCCGTCAACATGCCTCCTTTCCCTAGGCCTCCCCCAATCAATCTCTTTACGCACTATAAAAGAGTTGAGTCATGGGTTTGGGAGGGCATGCAAGGAATTTGGAATTAACATCATAGGCGGTGATACTAATCGTAGTAACGAATTTACAATAGACTGTTCAATGTTTGGTTATTATAACTTTCCGACCTTTACGATACCAGCTCAGGACGGAGCAAAACCTGGAGACGTAATCGTTACCTCAGGGGACTTTGGACAGACAGCAGCAGGTCTTAAAATAATATTGGATAATGCAATGGCAAACAAACAGGTCAAGTCTATATATTTATCTTCAGTTATGCTCCCCAAGCCAAGGCTGAAATTTGGAGTTTCTCTTCGAAAATTTCTTTCTTCTTCTATTGATTCTAGCGATGGTCTTGCCTACTCATTGTATCGACTAGCGATTAAGAGTAATGTGGATTTTCATGTTGAAAGGATTCCGACAGCTTCGGGAATAGATGAGTTCGCCTCTCAGAACGCGATCCCTAGCGAGGACCTAGTACTGTATGGGGGTGAGGAATTTGAAATTATAGGGACGATTCCTTTGAAGCGATTGAGTAGAGCTAGACAAGTAGCAATATCTAATGGTCTAAAATTAATCGAAATAGGAAAGGTAACGAAAGGGAGCGGAAAGGTCTTTTTAACGAGGAAAGGCAATATTTCTGAGGAACTGGAAAACAGGGGCTATTCTGATTTGTGAATTGGGTCATCGTTTCGGCAGACCAAAGTACATATGGTCCTATACAGAGAAAGTATACTGAGCCCATCCCATTTCCCAGGTCAGGTTTGGAAGCGTCCCACTCAAAACTATCTGCGCTACAATGGTTCCGTTACATTTGAGGCTAAATGCTTGAAATAACTAAGTTAGCAAGGCCGGTTCAAATCGTGCAAGCGATTTAAATGCACTACATTCATATAGATCTGCAAATCGATATTTTCCGAACTATGAGTGATCAAACTAACGAAATTGTCCAACATAAGTGGGGCGTCGCACACATTTTCAGTAGCTATAATAATACCCTGGTGCATATTACAGATCTTAGCGGTGCTGAAACAATTTCGTTTAGTTCAGGTGGAAGACATGTTACTGCTGATCGATATGAATCTTCGCCCTATGCTGCTATGAAGTCCGCGGTGGCAGCGGCCGATATGGCCAAGACAAAAGGAATTAACGCCCTTCATATAAGGGTAAGGGCTGTAGGTGGAGTGGGACCGAGAATTCCAGGACCAGGTGCCCAGGCAGCAATTAGAGCACTAGCGAGGGCTGGCTTTAGGATCGGTAGAATAGATGATGTGACACCTATTCCCCATGATACAACTAGAAAGCCAGGTGGTAGAAGAGGAAGAAGGGTCTAGCAAGAAATCTTCTCTCTTTGTTTAAAAATAATATATGGAGCATGCCACCACTTTGGCTACTTGCCTATATCGACCGAGTAGGTGTTGCTCGTGATTTCCGGACGAAAAACCTGTTGATTAGGTAAGTTCCTAAATTCCACTCTTACTGTCTCCCTATACGGATCAAGAACAATCTCAGAATCTTGCCGTGACCCCCCAAGATGGAACTTATGGTGAAAGCGTATAGGCACGGAGTTGCTTCTTATAGAATCTGGGACCCGCGGATCAAAGCTTATCTGGTTATCAATTAAATTGATGTTCATCCCCAGAAAAAGTTCGCGGACGGCGTAGACATACATTGCCAACGACCATGCTTGTAAAATACATGAATTGAACGGTTCTGGCCTATCCCCTCTATAAGTCTCTGCGAACATTCCGTTCTCGGACAATATTCTCTCCGCCATAGACTCGATATAGTATAACGCTTGTTCTTTACGCCCATACTTGGTCTCAACGGCGGCCGCCCAACCGGTGACAAGAGGCCAGATTGCTCCATCGTGATAAAGACTTGGATGATACTTTGGATCAAGAGAACTTAGGGTTCTTACTCCCCATGGTGTAGTAATATCACTTTTTTCAATTCTTCTAAGTACTGATTCGGCTCGAGTCTTAACGTCAGTAATTCCAGCTAATAACAAGACAAGAGCATTCGGTCTTATACTGGAATCTTTAGTTCCGTCTCTCCTTATAGTATCAAAATAGAACCCCTCCTTGTTGTCCCAATATTCAGACTCTATTTTTTGCTTTAAGTTAAGCGCACCCTTCTCCCACTTCTTGAGATGTAATTTATCATCCATGATTTTTGCCAGGTCGATACCTATATGCAAACTTTCATAGAATAGAGCCTGAACATCGTTGGCACTCTTCCTTCGATCTATATGGTCCATCCAAGTAGAATCTTGAATAGGTAGTATTTCTGCAACGCCAGTGAAACCATGTTCAATTAATCCATCACCGTCAATATCTTTACTAAATCCACAATTGATCAAATCAACTATATTGTTCCACCTTTTCTTCAGATAGCTAATGTCTCCCGTCGAATACACATACTCTCTGATACTCCAGGGGAACAGAAAAGTTGAATCGGCCGAACCATAAGTAGTACTATGGAGAAAAGCCTTTCCGCTGATAATCATTGGGAGCTCACCTTTAATTGTGGTTCTTGTTGTTCTCCTAGCCTGATGTCTCAAAAAATTCTCCAAAACAGACAAAACAAATTCATAGTCGCCGAGCGCGAGGTATCCCTTTAGTGACCAACCTGTGTCTCTAGCCCAATAATTTGGAAACCGAGGCAAGCCTGCGCAGATGCCTGGGCCAAGGGCGTCGTATTCTGCTTTGAGATACTCCATTCCTGTTTTTGCCTTCTCAAAAGCTTTGGCAATTTTTACAATCGTCGGGTTTTGCTTGGAATTTGGCTGGATATCTAGCATATTCGATGAAATAGAAAGGTCGAAATGATCCTGCGTTTCTTGTAAGAGGAGCTTGTAATTGTCTCTAATTGTTTGGAATTCATCTAGACATTCCTTAGAACTATTGAAACTTCCAGCTGCAATCAAAGCGATTTCGCTTGTGCCACCTGCAGGAATCTCGATATCATATGATAATTCTAAATCATTATCGAAGGTATCTACCAAGATTCGAGATGGTTTTAGTTCTTTAGGAGCAATACCAATGGTCCCATAGTAGTGGGCAATACCTTTTCTTGCCGCAGTCTGTACTTGAAGACAATTTTCATTCTCAATGAACCGAGATGAATTACTCTGGGAAATAGCTGCAAGGCCATAGCTAGTAATATTACCATCTATAATAAAATGAATTCGTACTTTACGTCTTGTGTTAAGTGATCTCTTTCGGGGGCTCAATCGAGGGAGATCTATACTTCTCTCGATTAATTCAAGAATAGTTATGCATCCTTTTCGTTCATTTGGGACAAATAACTTTCTTTTCACTTGAATTCCAGCCAATTCATGTCTAGTTGAGAGTACGCCTTTTTCATGTCTTGAGGAGGCAACAAAGTTCGGAAGCTTTTTTCTCACTTGATCTTCAATCGAAAGCTCTACAATAATTCTGCCAAATGCCCTAACTGGAGGTACATACAACCCTCCGTTGTCATACCTAGCCCCCATCCATGTCCAATTTGCAGAAATGGAACCATTAGAGGAACAAACTATATACGCCTTCTTTCCAGATAGAATAAGTGGAGACGTGAAATTCTTAAAGATTGTGTCTTCATTATTGGTATCGTATATGAGATCCTCCAATATGTTTGACGGAATAAGTATTTTCTCTCTTTGTTCACCAACATAGTCGTTTAGTGTAAAGGGGATTATGATTTGTTCGAAACCCTCCAATTTGCTAAGGATAACGATCTTATGTTTTTTCCCTTGTGGCAATCCTTCTTTACTCATAACAAGAAACCTTGCACTCTGAAAGGGCCTAAATGGAAGTGGGCGGTTTTCTGAAATTGATGCTGCATTTATCATGTCTTCTGTGGTTGCCACGAAGATAGACTTCTTTGGATAGGGCATCTCATTGACATAAATGTCCAACGATACAACATTCCCTCCCAAAGGAACCGGAGGATTTAGTAAAGAGAATATGAATCCATTATATTTATCCTCTCCCGTAACTATGGTCACATTTCTTAGGCTTCCTTCGATATAAGAGAGTAAAGTATGTGTTTTATCTAGCGTTCTGGCCATAGTTAATCATCCCCGACTAGAACTAGTTCGAAGTATTAGAGCATATAAAAGTATTCAAAGACAATTTCGATTACAAATAGCACTTCTCAATATCGAATGGATTTACTTTCCGGAGTAAGATTTCAGCCTTGTAGTCTGAATACCGTATTACCTTCCTGTAAGCCGCTAAAGAAAAATTTGGGATACACGGAGGCAATGACGGGAATGATAGCTTGGTTGTCATTAATAACTTGCGTATTGATAATAGGTCGCCGACTAGAATAATGGGCGTACTCAACGTCAGCCCTGAATCATTTTATAAAGAATCAGTAAAAACGTCCAGACGTGACATTGAAAATGCAGTAATTGGTATGGAAGCCAACGGCGCGAGCCTTATTGACATAGGTGGAATGTCTACAGCTCCTTATTTAAAGACAAACATTTCAATTAAGGAGGAAAAAAAACGAGTAGCAGAAGCAGTGAATATAGTAAGAAGGTGTTGTAATTTACCGATATCAGTAGACACACCAAGAGCAGAAGTCGCCAAGGAAGCGATAAAGCGAGGCGCTTCACTCATTAACGACGTAACAGGCTTAAAGTCTGACATGAATATGGCCATGGTGATTTCTAGCTACCGAATTCCAATCATAGTTGGAGCATATAGCAAATGTGACATTTCGGGGACTCTCTCCTCCACTCTTAAAGCATTACGTGAAAGTATTGAGTTAGCTAAAGATGCTGGAATTGCTGAGAATAAGATCATGGTGGATCCATCGATAGGTTTCTTCAGAAAAGAAGTTACAAGTAACTTTAGTACTAAGGTGAAAAACTTACCTTGGTACGCTCGTGACCAGCAGATAGTAAGGAATTTGAATAAATTCCAATGTCTTTCCAAACCGATCTCAATTGGAGTTTCTAGCAAATCCTTTATAGGGGAGCTATTTAAACTGAAGCTTAGTGACAGGCTAGTTCCTGCCCTCATATCAGAGCTAAAATGCTCGCTGGAAGGTGCAAAAATATTGCGGACTCACCATGTCAGAGAAACCGCTCTTGCCCTTAAAGCAGCCAAGCTGTTTGGGATCGCCAGGTGAAATTTTTCGCTCAGAGATAACATTGCGCAAATCAAAGGTTGGCGTTACAAGTCAACGACCAATAATTCTCCATTCGGCGACATAACATATGAAACCATTTTAAATCAACGATCCTTAGCATTTTAGACTGATTCATATCAATATACAAAAAAATTCCTCTGAATATAAGTAATTTAGTTAATTTTCGGGATACCTATATACAGTACTAGTATAGAAGGCACTATACAATTGCTGTACAAATCTGGAGTTATTTTCTTCGGTCATCATGACGCGAAAGAACATATATCGTAGTAATAGTAGTAAAAATTATTGTGGTGCCAGTCCCGCATAAATATGGACAATATATAATACACAATCTAATTACAAACTAATTTATGAAATCAGCGTGTCCAACCGTTCTATCCACGTAACCAGAAAGCTTGCAGTAAATTGATACATTTGATTGAATCACGTTATTACTGGATCAGGATAGCGGTTGTAATGTCACTCCAGGATCTACACTGCCTCATTCTTCAGATTATCTATTTTAGCGTATTTGAGAAATGCGGTAGACATATCAACACCAGTCAAATTAACTTGTGACAGGTTCGACTCGACAAGTATTGTCCTTGTTAGTACGCAAGAGGAGAGATCCGCATGACTCAGGTTTGACCACATTAAATTGGTTCTCGTTAAATCCGCATGAGACAAGTTAGACCTACTCAAATCAGAATACATCATTAAAGCTGAATTTAGACTGGATTTCTCGAAGTTGGCCATAGATAGTGCTGATTGCACAAAGTTGGTTTGGCATAAATTCGAGTTAGAAAAATTGCAACCAACACAAGATACTCCATTCAAAAGCGCACCCGAAAGATCTAGATTGGATAAATCGGTTCCATCAAGACTGATTTTAAGGATCAAATTTTCCAACCTCCATTTATTAAATTCTGCAACCCTCTGATTGCACAGAAAGGCCGTAACAACTGATTGAGTGTCAGATGACATTTGTAGAATTTAGAATCTCCCAGTAAACGGTTCTTAAACGAATTTTATGACTACTATTATTAAGCGAAGGATTCAACTTAAGCGAAGTGAAAGCCATAGACATAACGATTCATGCATTTGTTACCTAAGCCCTGGAATCTCTAACAACTTAGAATGAGGAAGCTTAATGGGATCCTCTTGCCTGTCGTCCTTAGATATTTTCTCAAATTCAATGGTTATTTCAACTGGGCCTTTAAATCGTTCACTAATATCGTTAGCCAAATTCGCTATTTCTCGTGGATCTGTAAATTCCTTTGAGCCGTTGAGGAACACTCGGTTTTGGCGGAGGAGGATTTCTCCTCCAAATCTACTGTGCAACATTTCAACCAACTCATTTATTTTGTCCTTATGGACATCATTGTAGTAAATAGCTAAGCCGTAAACTGGTTCCTTGTCATACGGTGTCCCGTATCTAAACCAAAAGACTCCAAAATGTTCGTACTCTCCTTGGAGGCATTTAATCTCCCAATGGTTAGCCCTTTCCAACGGGTAAGTTGCCAAAAACAGGTCCTCTATTGTGAGTCCCCAATATCTAATCCGCATGTTAAATTCTGCTATTAATTCGGTATAATAATGTGATGCCGTTTGTAAAATTGCTCTATTCAATCAATTGCTGAATAAGTGTTTACATTGGTTATTTTGATAACAAATCGAGATTTGGACTTCATCAGATGAAGAGTAGATGATATTTGAAAGATCTCGAACCAGATCTCAAGATTAACACAATTAGAATCCGGACTCTTCACTCTCATCATAAACTTGCAATGGAATGAAGAATATAACACCTCAGGTCTGTTCTTAAACCATCCTATATAGTACAATGTAATATTAACTATTTTTGGACCTAATATTTTGTTCTTTTTATTGTAGAATACTCCACATATTAGCAGATTTGGAAAAATCAATATACAAATTGGCCTGTAATCTCGCTGTTTGGCTAACACAACTTGGGCTAGTTGCTATAATATATATGTACATAGAGGGACATTCCTTAAGATAATTGGGTCACAACCAGGGTATCGAAATTGATGGCGAATCACGGATTGGATTACTTTACAAGATGCAGAAGCATTTTGATGTTAGGGATATTGACTACTTCAAAAAATTGCTTGGCCATGAAGACAATGTGATCAGAACAAGGGCAGTTTGCATACTTGCTGAAATAGGTGGTAGAAGAGCTGTAAAGGCCATATGTGATACATTGAAGAATGATAAAGACGCGTTGGTTAGACATGAGGCTGCTTTCGCGTTGGGGCAGCTGGGGGAAACTGAGGCATTGGTTACATTATCCCAATCTCTCGATTCAGATCCAAGCTTGTTTGTTAGGCATGAAGCTGCTATCGCAGTAGGTGTAATAGGTTCAGAGCTGGGGAGAGACATGCTCCACCAGGCATTAACAGATGAAAGCAAGGAAGTTCGTGATCAGCTAGAATAGCACTTGCCAACTTAGACTACATCTCAAGTATCAAAAGAAAAGGAAAGTTTGCAAAGTTGACAGGTGGGTGATGGGTGCCAATTTTTCAGCCCAATTCAGGGCAACCAATAATAAGTGTTAGGTAAGAATAACTTTCAGATCAGTATTCTTCTGAGCATTTTTGATCTCCAAGGCAATCCGTCTCCCCATACTCATTGGGTCATCATAGAGAAGGCTAGAATAGGGAGATCCCATCACATATAGGTTGGTTCCCGCAACGATCCTCGCTGAAAATTCAAAAGTAACGAAATTTCCAAATGGATCGCAGACACCTTCTAGGCAAAATGGACCGATCATACCCGGAGGTACTACTTGCTTGGCTGCTTGCACAAAATGCTCCCCCATAGAAAACACGCTTCCCAGCAAAGATTCTCTTAGGACTAGAGGGAAATTTCCAATCACATTATACGACGATGTCTGAATTCCGATACCTATTTGATGACTGGCGGGTATTCTTCCGAGTCCATCAATATCAGTTTCATATCTTCTGTCAGCGCCGAGGAATTCTATTTCACTGTTGATTGCAGAATAAAAATAATGCAGATAGACCGGAACTCCTCTTACATATTCTTGAATATAGAGATCGTCCTCACTAGCGATTATATTTTGCTTAATTAGATCAAGTGCCCCTTTTTCAAAAGTTTCTTTGTTCCAGGCTAAGAAGTATCCTCTTCCTCCCGCAGCTCCGTGCAACTTCACGATACACAGCCGATCTATTTCATGCTTCGATTTCACGGCCATAGGAGTATTTAACCCAGCACGTATCATCAATTCTTGTTTTAGATTTCTGTCTGCTTCCCATCTCAGTATCCATTTGTTACCAAAAATAGGTACAGAGAGCTGTTCGATATAATTTATGTCTGAGTATGCTATAAGTGATCCATGAGGTATCAAAATACAACCATTCTCCTTAAGGTATTCTTGGCATTCTATGGACAGAAGTTCTGAATTCTGTTCAATTTCGAAGATTTCATCTATAAACTTAAATCGTTTATACAGAGATGCTCTGTCCTTTTTGCATACTAATAATGTTTTGAAACCTTCATCCTTTGCCCCTTTCATTAATTGCAATGCACAATGAGAACCGATAGTTGCAATGCATATATCCTGGCTCAGCAATAACAGTCAAATTATAGGTGGAGGGTGATTAAAACACTTCGAGAGGGCTTAGTTCTAAGTAGACTAAGCTCTATCACAATGTCCCTATCTTTGTTTCATTTAGCAATGCAGAATTGTATCAGGCATGATTCATGTTAAGGGCTCCAAGGGACGAATTTAGTTATTGTCTGCCACCAAACGTAATAAATTCTGCAATTAACTTGATGATAAAAGCAATGCCCCCTACTACACCTAAGCCAAGTAAAACCAATCGCATGTGGGTTACATAATCATCCTTGCTCGTCTTCTTCGCTAACTTGAGCGTCTGTATAATCTCAGTAAACTTGCGTTGTACTACGGCCAATTACCTTCAGTATTAGACATAGGATTCGGATATTTGAAGATAACGCAAAAAAATCAAAGTGTTTAATTTCTAAACTTTACCTTACTATTTGTTGTTGTAGTCCGTAGGCGGGGTCCTTATCAGTCCTCTGCATCTCTACAAAGGTTTCAGTGTTCTGAATTCCCTCAATTTTCCCTATTAGCTCTATTACCACATTGTGCAATTCCTCCAATGTTCTGGCATTCACAGTGACGACCATATCAAATCTACCTGTAACCTCAGAAATTGACCTTATTTCCGGAATTTTTAGGAGCTCTGCATGAATCCTCTCTTTTTGCTTGGGATCCCTGTTTATCCCAACAATGGCTCTTACGCTAATGCCCAGCATACCTTCGTTTATTATAACTGTAAACTTCTGAATGAGATCACGTTTTGACAAACGCTTTATCCTGCTATACAAAACGGATGCATTTACGTCCAATTTCTTACTAAGGCGAGGAACCGAAATGCTAGCATCACGTGTTAGTTCGGTCAAAATCTTCATATCCAAGGCGTCGAATCTTTGCACGTTTTACAAATATACTGCGGGTGATCTGATTAATAAATGTAATTTCTTCGTATATTTCATACTAAAGAATGAGAGAAAATTGAAACCTGTTCAGGTTGTTAGATGTCCTGGTCCTCCAATACATCGTAGCAATATAGTCATAATCATAAACTATATTTTCACCGAGTGTTCTTGTATAGACATTGTTTGGACGTGGGCGAATCAAACGTGGAGCTTATGTTTTTTCAGTACGGAACGAAAATGACTACCGTATTCTAATTATTGGTAGAGTCCATGAGGTGAACGGAAGAAAGATATCAGTTCTAGGCTCGTTTATCCGTCCAGTTGGTTTAATGGAGAGAGTTAAGTCGGGGAGTGTACAAGGTAGGCCAGCACAAGTCCTCCATGATCCGGACCCAAATAATTGTATATTTATGCTCATCGATCGAGTGGAAAGTGGAACATTTAGCGATGAAATTGATTTAGATAATACTAAAACCACTTGGATAAACGAAAAAAGATACTTCGTACTGGATGGTTGGATACGAGAGAATCTTCCAGATCTATTCTCTCGTATATTCAGAGCCTCGACAGAAGAGGAAAGGCAATATGCTAGGAGTATCCTTTTGGAGAAAATGAACTCTCTTTACGAAAGAGACTTGAAAGAACATGTTTATGCGGTCGCAAGGAGTACTCGGATTTTGTAGAGCTATTGAAAGTTTTATATTATGGTCAAGCATAGACCAAATTCTACTATGGAATATATGTATGCGGCTTTATTATTACACAAACTGAAACAGGATATAAATGAGGATAATGTAAGGAATGTTATAAAAGCTACCGGAATAGTTCCAGATGATGTACGAATTAAGTCTCTCGTTACTGCATTGAGTGAGGTAAATATTGACGAGGCTCTAAAGAGCAGTCCTGTTTCCGTTCCTGGTCCTGCGATACCACCTGCTTCATCCTCACCTCAGCCTACTGAATCGAAGGAGGACGAAAAGAAGGAGGAAAAGAAGGAGGAAGAGGCTTTGGAAGGACTATCTGCACTTTTTGGATAAATTCGCTGACTGGACTAACTACTCTTTATTTTAAAAAGAGTGTCTGGGGTACTCTAGAATCCTCGTTTATGCTGCGATGTAGCCCTTGTCTTTAAGGATGTTCGAAACGCTTAGAGACTGAGCATGGGCACTCGATAGAATTGATTTTACAGTTTCGTCAGTTATGTATCCCACCGATACTGATAAATTCAAAGCTTCATGTCCTGCTTGGAGTATTAATGGCCCTACCGTTTCTGGGGTAAGGTAACTGCATACAATAGCCAAATTCAAGCCATCGAATGCACCTTTTGCCACTTCCTTAACGAAAGCATCTAAATCAATCCTTAGATCCTGTTCCGTAAAGAGTAGACCGTCTGCAAGAGCACAACTTACCGAGATGCCTGCTTCAATGGGCTTTACGCCTAATTTGCTTAAGAGGGAAGCTAATTTCTGAGATATTTGGTCACCGGGCCTCGCAACACGAGTATCTTTTACCACCCAAATACTCCCTTGGTCAATTTTGGTTGGAACATTAGCTTCTTTAAACTCTGAAAGGACCGGTCCAGGAGTAATCCCTGTGTTTCCTGCGTAAACAATAATTTCAGTTGGGGCAATATCCCCACCTTTTGCAGGTAAGAATATTTTGTTTTTGTCAAAAAGGAGATTTAGCCTAAAAGGATTGGTGTTAGTAAACAGAAGCAAACACTGTCCTTCTAGTCTATTGCTGAACTCGGGTAACCGAGGAACATCGCCAATCTTTTCAAATGCTCTCAGTACCACTTTGTTCTTAACCACTCTTAACTTGATATCACCACGAAATTTTTTTCTAAGCTGCATTAACTGACTTGCTCTAACTTTATTCAGATTTGAAATAGCCAAGGCTCTGTATTCTTTGGGAAATTTCATCATCTCCTGATACATAAGCCTCTTTTTTTTAGGATAACTCTTTCTGCCGCTATTCATATTGTTAGATCCAACCATGACTATCCCGCAGATTCCGCCTTAGATGATCCTGTCTTTGCCGGTCTACTCATTGTAAATTTAAAGACGGCGCCATGTATATTCTTCTCTCCTTGTGGGAGTTTCTTTTCAAGAGCTGAAACTACTGCAACCGAATTGTTAGCCAGTAAGGAATCGTCCATATTCTCATCTCCAACTCTAGCAGAAACACTCAATTGATTTTTAACCCTCAGCCTAATGGAAGTTTGAAAACGATTGACAATTGATTCAAGAGGAGCGCCGTATGGTAACGGAGTGGGCATCTTACCCTTCGGACCGAGAAACTGTCCGATTGACCTTCCTACTGATGGCATTAAGGAAGTATCAGACAAGAAAAAATCGTGCTTTCTAACCAATTTTCTGGCCTCTCTTTTATTAGTTCCCAATCTGTCGAGCTCTTGAGGTTCTAGTACAGTTGGAATGCCCACTTTCCGAGCTCTCATTGCCAAGTCTCCAGAGCCAATCAGGCAAATCGCAGACCCATCAGTTAATTTGTGGGGTAAGCTAACTACTTCGTTTAAACTAAAACCCCTTTTAACATCAATATCCTTTAAAATAAGCGTCAATTCAGCTGACTGCGTGAAGCGTCGCTTATCCAAGCCATCCCTAGCTTGTTTTATCAGTTCTCGCAGATGCCTATCAGTTACCAAATTGGTCAGCAAGATTTGTAGGAAGCCTACTTAAAATTGTTTATAATTCATAGAAAAGCCTTCTTGAGGTTCTGGAGCATCTCATTATAGCGGGCCCGGAGGGCTTCGATCCCTCGACTTCCGGCTTTCTTCACTAGCTTTAGAAGGCAGGCGCTCTATCCAAGCTGAGCTACGAGCCCAATGTAAACGCATTCTTCGAATTTTGTACAAGGCGGCATTCATTCGCCTAGTAATTTTCCAACGTATATTCCTTATTAAATTCTTAGTTTTTGTTTAGGAGAAAGCCATAACGTAGCCTAAATTTCAATAGGTACAAATTCGGGTAGGAGCTATGTAAGGGAGGAGTATGACGTCAGATGAACAGACAGGAGACGAAATGCGGCGTGGTCTTGAAGACAAAGATGAGCTCGGCAAGAGCATGCTGAGAATCTGGGAGGAAATTTTCAAACTACCAACAATAGGCCCTTTATTCTCCTACTTTGGTAATATCAAGGATGAGAACGCTCAGGTTGCGAACTTGACGGAGACAATAATGAAATCTCAGATTACCATTGGTCACTACTGGAAGCAGGTCAACCAGGCATACGTTAATGCAGTCTTGAGGATAAATGAGAAGACGGCATCTTCACTATTAGATATAAAAACCAAAAAGGATCTAGATGATTACAGAAAATTAATGATAGATTCCTTCGAAGAAGAATTTACTAAGTTATTTAATTCTAAGGAATTTGCACTTACTTATCGAGAACTCTTGGGCAAACAGATGGACTTGTTAAAGCAAATTCAGTCTTCAACTGAAAGAACACTTGGCATACTAAATCTTCCTACACGAAGGGAATTGGATATGATATCAAAAGATCTCCATGATTTGCGTAAGTTGGTGATGGATGTGAATGAGAGGTTAGAAGCAGCGATTAGCAAGATGCATAGTTAATTGTTTTCAGCTGCAATTCTTGTGTATCTGGTGATTTAACCTTAAAAGTTGGTTGAAAGACACGCGACTTGTACTACAACATGCCGCAGCTAACTATGCTTACAATCTGTGTCAGAAGCAATGAGAAACTATGGATATAGAAATTGACAAAACTTATTCTGTACTTTTCTTTCTTCTTAGTATTGGCGTTACGATTACCTGTACCAGGTCACCTTCCTCTATGTTCAGGGCCATCCTTTCGGCCTCAGGGATTGAGATCCTGCCTCCGCTTTGAACAGTAGTTTTAAACATTGCATTAAAATGTAAAGCATTCTGCATTGTTGAGATATAGTTAAGCACTGCATCCTGCTGAACCGAAGTCAGCTTTTTCATAAATTCCCGTTGGGCCTCATTTCCCTGTTCAACTGCTTTTCTTAATGCGTCAAAAGAGTTACTATCATTTTCAGTCATTAATATGGATCAGTTCGGTACATTTATTTAATATTATCACCGAACGCTTCAGAAGGAGCTTTTACTGTAAGAAATCAAGAACTATTTTCGTAAACTCCTCAGGATTTTCAATGGGCGGGGTGTGTCCGCAGCCCTTCATAACTTTGGTGGTACATCCTGGGATGTCACCATAGGCAGCCGAATACTGGAATGGAACCATTTGATCGTGTTCTCCCCAGACACATAATGTTGGAACATTTATTTTTGACAATCGGCCGGCAAGGTTGGGAGAATCTCTGATCCCTAACAAGGTAGACATGAATGCATACTTTGCGTTAGGGAGTCTCATTCGGTTAATGAAATCGCGTACCGTTGACTCAGGCACGGTTTTTGAATTGTAAGTCATATGTAAAAATGCTTTTGAAACATTTTCGTAGGTAGGATAGAGGGCGGCCATTATATATTCATCGAGTATTTGCGTCGAAGTTCTCATAGTCCCAGCCGGAGAAACGAGAACTAATTTGTTTACCCGGCTGGGAAATTTCATCGTGAATTCTGTTGCTAGAAAACCTCCGAATGACGAGCCGATAAAGGAAGCCTGCTTGATGTAAAGGGCCTTCATGAACCTTTCTAGGAACTCGACAAAAAATTCCATCGTATATTCCACGGTGGGCTTATCGCTATAGCCAAAACCAATTATATCAGGAACAATTACCTCATATTTTTTTGATAAACCGGAAAATACTGGTACCCACCTTTCTGCAGAGGCACCTATTCCATGCAGTAGAACGAGTATTCTTGTGCTCCTCGGATTAAAACTACTGCCAGATAAATATCGTATAGTGTATTCATCCATATCAACCAGATTCATTGAAATGTCCTGCTTCACAACCGATTTTACATGCTCTTGATTCACGAGCCCTAATTTAATATCTTGTACTTTAGGCCGTACTTAACTCTAGGCACATTATCTAGCAAAACAAATATTCCGACGAGTTTCTATAACCTAAAAGTGACGTCTAGTAGCAATCCTATCTCTATTGAATTGACGGAGGAACACGTGACTCCAGGCGATGATATCCATGGAACCATCATTCTTTCTTACGATTCCAGATATGATACCGTTGTAATAAATTCACAAATAGAAGATTCTAGTGGTACTTTTGAATTTATAGAGCTTAATGGAAGAAAAATAGATTATCCTTATCCAAGGCTTTCAATATTTGAAAAAGATATCTCTGGTCAGAAAAGAATAACCTTTACAGCTAAGACAAATCATATCCCGCGGGAGATCTCCACTAAGGTCAAGTTTAGGGTATCTATAATCCAAGAACATAAAGAAATAGCTAGCGATATTTCCTACCTTACTCTTAGCAAATAATACATGAATCAAAATCGTGAATAATTGGTTTTTGGGCTCTAGTTATGCGCTTCATGTATGCTATTATTATTAGAATCATCCCTCAGCCACGGTAACCATTCCCGTCATCCATGGATGTGGCTCACAGTGATACGGATACTCGCCTGCTTCAGTAAATGTAAATTCATACTTTTCATTGGCAGGAATAAGTCCAATAGTATCCATACTATTGAATGCGCCATTTACAGGATCTTCGTAGCCTGTATCGGAGGTCACCGTGTGAGGTACTGAATCGTCATTTGTCCAAATGAAATTGTTGGATAAACCCAATGCTCCTTCCTCCTCCTTCGGAACATAGTTTTCGGTCTGTGATGGCTGTGCAGATCCAACCACTATGGAGATTTCCACAGACTCCGTCGGATTTAGAATCTCTTCTGAAACCACTGGAACTGCCGTAGCCTGTGGAATATACACAAATTGATAGTAGGCGACGCTAATGGCGACAGCAATAACAAAGGCCATGATGCTGATCCCTGCGACATTACTAGTCATCTACCGGTGCTTTCTATGAGGGGGAGATATTTCACATATAAAGCTTCTTCAATTCTGGAATTTCATTATCCCGTGCGACCATTCCGTGCTTTATCTAGCCTATCCAGTTTTGTTGGAGAAATGTCATCTTCGGAAATTCCAGCTTGCTTTGGATCACTATTCTTAGCACTGCCTTCACTTCTTAGTGAAGAAGATCTAGTGTTTTGAGACGAACCAATTGAAGGTTGAGGCTTTTGCGCTTGTTGTGGAGCTAATGTCTTTGCAATACTAGGCTCGACGATCTTGGTAGCATAAGAGGTTTGAGGGAGCGGAGAAGGGGCTTTAGGCTGAATCGCAGGTTTAGGTGGCAAAGGTGGAGGAGCTTTTTCCATAACGCGGCCATGCCTGTAAATATGGAACATCCCTGCAAATACAAGCATCATCAAGCCAATAATGAACAACGAAAAGTTGTTCATTCCACTTACTACTGCGTAGTATGCTGAAATGTTGAGGTATATTTGAAATATGAGCAGGCCGATGAAGACTATATATACCCATCTTGCTGGAAGATTAATCGGACCTTTTCCCGCAGCTTTCTTTGGCTGCGCCTTTGCCTTTGCCTCTGCATTTTTGGCCAGCTTTATCATCATATAAGTAAAACCAAATGAAAGCGGAACAAGTAAGACCATCACTATATAAAAGAAAATAGGGTCAATTACGAGCCGCTCGAGAAGTGATTTCTCAATATCTGGGTCGATATAGAAGCCCCAATAAGTTGTAACGATAATCTGGGCAAGACTTGTGATACCAACTGCAGTAATAAGCGGTCGGTCCTTCCAAGAGAATTTCTTGTATCGATCCACGAAAGGTATTATTAGCAATGTAAAAATGAAGAGTCCAGGCCAGGCCACGCCCGTCACGAACTTATCATACATTGTTCTCAGGAAAGCGTAAAGACCTGTAAGGTACCACTCTGGAACTGTAATACCGGGCGGAACGTTGGGATCAAATTTCAATCCAAGATCCACAGGAAAAACTCCTCCCGTTATCATTATTGCCCCTGTAAAAGCCATTACCATAGGAACATCAAAAACCAAGAACCTTGGAAAGTGTACAACCATGAGGCCCAGCATAGCAATTGGCAGCCAAAAGACGTGGAATGCATAAAATCTCAATATGAAGTCAGAGAACCCCCCTCCAAAAAACGCTTCTCTCATATCAGGTCCTAATACAGGGATAGAATTGGTTAATGAAGCTGCGATAGAGATTGCGAGCTCAGCACGCTCACTAAATATAATGTCGTATCCAGTAAACGCCTCAAGTATTGTTAGTACCCCTAAGATGATTCCGGTGACCCAAAGGATTTCATTTCGGATTTTATAGCGTCCACTGAAATATTGGTAATACATATGAAGCAACGCTACCATCACCATTGCGTTAGAAGCATGATAATGAATATTACGCAAATGGAAACCAAATGGTATGGTATCATTAATTCTCTCAACACTATCCCAGGCCCTGTCTAGAATTGGTTCATACCATAGCATTAAAAGCGCGCCAGTTATCCCTAGAATTATAAATATGACAAAAGTTAACATGCCTAGGAAGCCAAGAGGACTGACGAACCGTGTGGGAATTGTGAATTTCATTCCCATGAATATTGTTCGGTCTACCCCTTCGTAGACCCATTTACAAAACTGAACTAGACTGTTTTCACTCTTTAAGGTAGCGCCCAAATCCTACTACTCCATTCCCATTTGGACTCCAGTTTGGAGGTTTAATCCAGATTGCCGCATTTTCATCTGCTTCTAAATCAAGTACTGGCAAAACATTTGATGGGGGCGATTGAAGCGCAGCTGGTCCGGCAAATGCAATTCCTGTTAATGGATCGTATAGGCTGCCATGGCAAGGGCATTCTCCCCTTTTCCTTCCGGGTTCAGGCCAGTACTTCCATAAACACCACAGATGCAAACATACCATACTATACATTCTAAAAGATGTAATATCATTTTTTGTCCCTCCTAGCTCCTCCGGCAGCCGGATGAACTGCCACGTTCTAAATGCTTCCTGGTTTAAAGTCGGATCATCTGTTTTGGGATAAATCACGGCCTCAGCATGGTTCACCGGAAAGGAGTTGATATTAGCTTGGGAACCATCAGGTAGCTCAACCTTGGCTCTCTCAGATACTTGTGCCGTGGGATTAGGTAAAAACTTACCCCAGTCCACGAACGGTATAAATGTTAAAACGGTACCGGCAGCAGCCATCAATTTCAGGAAATCACGCCTAGAAACCTTACCTCCCAAATTCGGAGGGGTCTGCTGTGACATCATTACAGGACTCAAGAATCGCATCTATAAACTTTTGGCCCAGCTGATTGAAGAATTATTTGACATTGAAACTAGGTGAATCCGGCAAAGATTGTTAAGGTCCTGTCGTGTTATAGACTTAACCGGACACGAATGATGCCATTGAGATAATCAATTTCTTGCAATTGATATTTTGATACATCTTCTGGTAGAGTAGCCAGTATTTGTGAAATTTTGGATTTGCTATGGGTTACCCTTATGAACCTGTTTCTAGGGTCGAAGTCCACCGTAACATCGGAGAGTCTGGAAATACCTTTAACCTCCGCTAATATTTCGTAAAAGTCTGACCCTTTGATAATTTCTGGCTCTCCTTTAATGACCAGACTTTCTGGTCGGTCAAATGATACTTTCTTGATTGTAGGAGAACGAATGTCTCTTACTTGGAGGCCCCGCTTAGTTGTCAATAGCCTCCAAGCATATGCGGTGCCCAATCCTGCAACGAAGCCTCCTATATGTGCAAAATATGCTACCCCACCAGACTGTGGGAATATAAAACCGAAGATTAACTGCATTATAAACCATATTGGTAAGAATGCAAGTGCTGGAATCCTAATGGTTGTGATAAAGAAGGCAAATACCACTGTGAATATTTTTGCTCTAGGAAACATCACTAAATAAGCCCCCAATACCCCAGAAATTGCACCTGATGCTCCGACAGCAGGGATCAATTCATTGGTACCGTCCGTCGCAACCAAGCTATGAAAATAGGCTGCTAGCATCCCCCAGAATAAGTAGATTAAAAAGTATTTTAGATGTCCAAATCTGTCTTCTATGTTATCCCCAAAAACGAAGAGAAAAATCATGTTACCCGCAATGTGAGCAATTCCACCATGCATAAACATTGAGGTAACGATGGACACGACATCTCCAGAAAGTACAAAACGAGGGATAGAACCGTACGTGTAAAATAACTCCTGCGTAGCGACAGGATCTGCGAAATTACTCGTAAATGACAATTCCCAAATAAATATCGCGACGTTAATGAAGATTAAACCGTAATTGACATACGGTCTTCCATGCAGTCTTTGGGTATCATCATGGATTGGGAACATGTGAATGCTAGTTATATCCTTGCTGTATCCTAGATATCAGATAATTCGTATTTATCTAAAATCCTCCAAACGGATTTGCATTAGGAGTAAAGTCGTCGTTCTCAGAATGTGCTTTTCGCGAATGCCGCTTGAGCCGCTCTCTATCATCGAATTTCATGTCACAGTACTTGCATTTGAATTCATTCAATCCCTCATCATTCTTCCTTCTGAACAAAATCATATGACTGATCGATATTTAACAATGCAATACAACTTCATTAACCTTATGTAATCCACTTTCATCAAAAGGTTTGGAAACTCTACAAGCACGTGAGTCTAACCATCAATAATTGAAATACATTTATACAAATTACTCGCTCTCCTAATCCATCACTATCATTGTTAATGTGGATTTGACCCCATTAAGTTTTCTTAGCTTCCACGTGATTGTTTCTTTAACCTTCTCCATGGTGTCAGCTTCTACTTGTGCCACAATATCATAGACGCCATAAACCTGGTAAACCTCTCTTACACCTTCAAGTTTATTGAGCTCAGTAACAATAGAGTCTTCACTTCCCAGTTCTGCATTCATCAGTACAAAGGCCTGTGGCATACATCTAGATAGTCATTGCTGGTGTATAAAAACATGTAGATGTATCCAATTTGTTGTTTTTCTATCGTCGAATATATGGTTGGGCCTGGAAACGAATTGCAAGATAATTAGTCGTCCATTACAAAATGAAACCCAAATTGACAATTCACTACAATAAAATGAAAGCAACATTATGAATTCGGACCCGCTAATTGACAAATCGTAGACCAATAGGGTAAGAGTCCTTTCCTTCGCTATCCAAATTGCGATCTCGGTGCCAATTCTAGACCCTCAGATTTCGTGTGACAATTTACTCTCGTCGAAAACACCAGCTCGGTTCCACTGGTATTCGAAATAATCTTCACACCATTCATGAAATTCATTGTTATCACCATAGTAGACAATATTTAGGTCGGGCCTGCCCTTTAAGCTCGGGAAAGCAACACAGGATTGTCTTTCGTTAAATATCAAGACTAATTTGACTGTATCAAGCATCCTTCTTTCAACCAAACCTTTCGAAATCAAGCCTCTCCAGCCTATTCTTTCCAAGATTTCACTCCTTCCCTTCGGAACAACTGGATCCCGAGGGAATATATACGAAAATTTTACGCCATCTTGAATTCGCGAACCGAGCGTTTCAATAAGGTCGACAGGTACTTCTGAAATTATCTCTTTTATGTACTCTTTTGAGCTCAGGAATATATACTTCCATCTTTGGAGTATAGCCATAACACCATTTACAATCTCACATTCTGCCAACGAACCAATACTTCGAATAAATTTTAAAGGAAGATCACCAAATGTGTGATCATTGAAGTACTCTCTATTCTGAAACATGAAGGCATAGCCTGGAATTAGAGAAACTATTGATTCTCCATACGGCGTCAGTAATAGTTCTCCTTCAAGACCCTTTGTGACTAGGTTTGAGGATACAAGTCTTGATATGTTTCTGTGTGTTTCCTGCATAGTTGCATTGAGCTCTTCAGCAAGTTGTGATAGACGGTAGGATCTGTTTCTAAGTTTCATTAGAGTAGAATACCGCAAATCTCCAGCTAATTCGAAAAACAAGGAGTTAACTTCCTCCTCACGCTCTCCATGCATCGATCAATGACCACATGCCTAAAATTTAAACTTGACAAACATTGCCAAATTAAAACCCAAAATTAGGCTCTTCTTCATAGCCACTGAATCCTTGTTGAAACTTGCCTTAGCTAAGGATTCACCCTGGACATGGTCCGAGGGAATAGGACTGATTCTTTGATATCCTCAATGCCAATAAACCATCTTAGCAACCTTTCAATGCCCATTCCAAACCCTCCATGTTCCACCGATCCGTATTTCCTCAAATCAAGATACCATTTGTAATCAATAGGGTCGAGTCCTGCCTGCTTAATCCTGGTTGACAATGTCTCAAGGTTGTCTTCTCTCATGCCTCCACTACTCAACTCCCCATACCCTTGCGGTCCCAACAGATCGAAAGTGAGACTCGTTCCGGACCGGTCTGGATTCTCTTTGACATAGAAGGGCTTTACCTCGATAGGGTATCCAGTGATGAACGAAGGGGTCATCATTTTTCCAGTTAGTTCCCTTTCAGAATCAATGTTCAAATCATCTCCCCATCGAATTGTCCTAAGTTTTCCGTCAGGTTCAGCAATTTGGAAATCAAGTGATTTCAGCTTTTCAATCGCCTGATCGTACGTAATCTTGTGAAATGGCTGTCTAAGATCTGTGAACCGACTAGTGTCTATTTTGAGGAATTTCAACGATTCTCCTCGTTCATTAATAGTCTTATCGATCGTATACCTAACAAGGCCCTCTTGAATTTCTAGAAGGTCTTCAAGGGATACCCATGGAGACTCACACTCCAGATGTGAAAACTCGGCCAAATGCCTAACAGTTCTAGATCGTTCTGCTCTAAAAGAAGAGGTAAGACTCCAGACTGGACCCAGCGAGAAAATCATTGCCTCTAGATAAAGCTGCGCACTTTGCGACAGGAATGCCACGTCACCAAAGTAATTTAGTTTGAAAAGAGTTGACCCACCTTCTACAGAACCCTTAACTATTAGCGGCGGGGTTATTTCCATCCATTCTTTTTCCGAAAACCACTGTCTAAGAAATTTAAATATCGATGCTCTGATCTTAGCGATTTCTACCATTTTCCTCGTACGCAATGCTAGGTGTCTGTTATCTAGGAGCAGCTCGGCGCTTTGATACTCACCAAGAGGATAATCTTTTTCCGAAACCTGAAAGATCGTAAGATCTGTCCCTGTAACTTCGAACCCTTCTTCTGGAGCTCGAGAGTCTTGTTTTAAGATACCAGAAATTTGCACAGATGATTCCCTAGTCAGGTCTTCTAGCTTAGATGAGGGGAAAACGCATTGTATGATTGATCCACGATCATCTCTAAGAAGCACGAAGGTGTTTCCCTTTTGTTTTCTTATCCTATAGACCCAGCCTCGTAGGGTCACTTCTTTCCCGATGTAATCCGAGGATAATATATCACGGATCCTCAAATCTCTAAATCGAACCTTCCCGGCAAATTCCTCCCCAACCTCCTAGTATAATGCAAACCATCTGATGAGTCACGAAGAAAAAATTCTGAAGGTTACAAGTTTCAATGACCCAAGTATTTCTAAGGGGCACTTCAAACAATGTACAGCCAAGATCTAATTTAATATATCTGGTCGCGAACACTACATACTTATGACAAAATTCGATGGGATAAAAGGCCAGGAACTACTTGACGTTGAACAGTCGGACTCCGAAGTAACTCTAATTTTTAAGGATAACCGATATCTATTTGTCAGACTAGAAAATGGACATATAGTTTGCGAATCGGTGCCCGAATAGAAAAAAGCGAAATACCAATTTGACATACAAATAAGTAGACAGAATCCGAGTATTTTGTATGATGCTGGTCCGAGCGGTTAGATAATATGGATTTATTCTAATCTTGTTGAATTGGATTTGGTTGATATCTCTACTGGCTCGGTAAAATCGTGTCTTCCCCATGAGACTCGGATCTCAGCATGGATATCACCATTTTTTGATCTTTCTCGTTGAACTCCATTGACCTCAAAAGTTTTGTTGACGTCAAACATGAGCGCCCGAGCTTCTTCCACTGAGAGTGGATATTGAGGCACATTTTCTTGTACGATGAATATCCAAATCCTGAATGGGACTTTGGGGTTCCTAGTCCAAAATAGAACTGCTTTTCTTACATACTCTTTAGCGAGGATTGTTTGATTTTTGATCTTGATGGCAATCCGTATCTTGAGACGAAATGAATTATCATGTTTATTGTACGCCTTCTCCCACCTTGATTGATTAAATGCGTTCCTAATAGCCCCGGTTATACTAAAGCTAAGCCTTAGCTGTCCCTCAATATTGGATTCTCCCTTTTGGATGACAGGTTCTAATCTTGTTTCCGAAATGAAATTTCCCCGGTTGTTCAATATCGGCAATACCAGGAGATCATTTATATCTTCAATAAGTAGTTGTCTCTATCGTATGCTCGCTGAAGTAATTGAGAGTAACGCGAATATCTTGGAGCTCAAACTAAGGGACGAGGATATCTCTGTGATGCTGATTATTCAGCATGAACTTCTTAACAACAAGGATATTGATTTTGCTGGTGTTATACTGAAGCACCCACTAATAAGAGACTACATCATGAGGATTGTAACAAAAAAGGAAGATCCTGCGGTGGCGTTAAAGGAAGCATCTGCCGATGCAAGTAAATACTTGGAAGAATTGGGTTCGAGTATTAAGACGCAGCTAAGAACCTAAAGGTGATAGCCAAGCTGAAGTTTTGTCCTAGCTGCGAGTCACGTATGAAGCCAATGGCTGAAGAGGGGACAATAAAATGTCCAAAATGTGGGTATACTGAACAGAGTAATTTTTCATCTCATTATCAAGAAATGCTTCAATCAGAGCGAGCAAGACCAGACAATAATCCAAAAAGTGCGCTCAAGGTCATGGATTCCGACGCACCAAATGCCATGCCGACAACAACCATTCAGTGTGCGAAATGTGGAAATATGACAGCTTTTTGGTGGATGTTGCAGACAAGATCTGCCGATGAGGCGACCACACAGTTCTACCGGTGTACTAAGTGTAACTATACTTGGAGAAATTATTCATGAATAAGGTCGTTCGGTTCGGTTACGTATCTCCGAGTTGGATTGTCCAAGTGATTGTTGAACAGCAATGTTTAAAGTTGATAAATGGTAGCGGTAGTCATAAATATTGACATTTAGTGCAAGTACAAACTCTCCTGATGAATGGAAGGTGGTAACTTCTGCAATCTCTACCCTTGTAGATGAGGCTACCTTTGAAGCGAATGTCGAGGGACTTTTATTTAGAGGAATGGATCCTTCACATGTAGCACTTATCGATATACACTGGCCCAATTCAGCCTTTCAAAAATTTCATTGCAATGATTCAATTAAATTTGGTGTAAGGATTGATGAATTTTCTAAACTGATAAGACGAGGTGACAAGAAGGATACGGTAGAGGTTTCTATCGGCGAGGACTCCACATTAGTGATCAAGATCAAAAATGGCTACAGCAGAGAATATAGAATGCGACTCATTGAAAGCTCTTCTGGTTCAACTCCACTTCCAAAATTGAGTTTTAACTCCAGGGTTGTCCTAAATTCTTCCACACTGGATAAAGTATTTTCAGATATCCAAGTGGTATCTGAATATATTACTTTGGGATCAGAGCATTCAAAAATTGTCTTCACCGGAAAAGGAGACTCAGGCGAAGCGCACATCACGTTAGATCAATCTAGTGAAGGGCTAGAAGATATTACTGTCAAGGAAAGTAGTACTGCAACTTATAGTCTTGATTATCTATCAAGAATGATAAAAGCTATAGGAGGTACGGGCGGATCCGTGATAGCCGAGTATTCTACCAAGATGCCATTGCGACTTGAGTTCAGGGTATCAAATATAGGAAGAATACATTTTTATCTTGCACCTCGAGTTCAAGACTGAAGTAGTGATTATCAAGGTGCCAAATCTCAAGCATATTCAGGTGACTTTTTGATATGTATTCAAGGATCTGTTGATATGCTAGTTGTTATGAAATTTGGAGGTACAGCGGTTGAATCAGGTGAACGAATAAGGCACATATCAAATTTGGTACTGAATTATCAACAGAAAATGGGATTTGATGTTATTTTGGTTACATCTGCGGTAAGAGGTATGACTGATGATATACTAGCAGTGGCAGAAAGTGTTAGGCGAGGAGATACGACAAGTGTGAACTGGTTTATCAAGAATCTGAAACGAGTTCACCTATCCCTTATAGACTCTAGTATTTTTGATGAAGCAAAGAACAAAGAGGCAAGGACTAGTGTAATTCAGCTAGTTGAGCTCATTGAAAATGTTGTTCATGGAATGTTGCCTATGAGAGAGGTTACACCAAAAATGTTAGATTATTTGCTTTCATTTGGGGAGAGGCTTTCAACGTTTATTGTATCAGTGGCGATTAGAGATATTGGGGGAAATTCAGAATTTCTTGTGGGCAATGACGCAGGCATAGTGACTGATTCCAATTTTGGGGAAGCACTTCCACTGATGGATACTACCAAACTAAAGGTCTTTCACAAGCTAAAACCAATGCTAGCTAAAAAAATTATCCCCGTGATCACTGGTTTCATTGGGGCCGACCAATTCGGCAACATAACTACCATTGGCAGAGGAGGTTCTGACTATTCAGCAACGATAATAGCTGCGGGTACTAGAGCTGACGAGGTGTGGTTGTGGAGTGACGTAGATGGACTAATGACGGCCGATCCGAAAATTGTCAGCGACGCAAGGGTTATCCGAGAAGCTTCATTTGCCGAAGCTTTGGAGATGGCACTATTTGGCGCTAAATACATGCACCCAAGAGCATTGGAGCCAGCCATCGAGTCCAATATCCCAATGAGAATAAGAAATTTTATGAAGATAGATGATGAGGGCACATTAGTGGTTAATAATCCCAGTAAGGATTCCCACAAAATAGTCAAAGCAATAAGCTCTATTCGACACACTGCCTTGATCGATGTAAGCGGGGTGGGAATGGTTGGTGCACCAGGTACTGCAGGAAGAATCTTCGATGCTTTGGCTAAAAATAAGGTAAACATCATGATGATCTCGCAAAGCCCATCTGAATCTAGTATTTCAATGGTTGTTAAAAAGGAAGTTCTTCAGAAAGCAACTAGGACTTTAGAATTGTCACTGCTTGGCAGGGTGATAAAAAAAATTGATATCAAAGAAGACGTTGCAGTTATAGCAGTAGTAGGTTCTGGGATGCGAGGTATAAAGGGGGTTGCAGCAAGAGTATTCGGTGCTGTTGGCAATAAGAATATCAATGTGATTATGATAACACAAGGATCTTCCGAGCTGAATCTTGCTTTCGTTGTAAACGACATAGATTGTGCAGAAGTAGTGAGAACAATTCATGGAGAATTCAAGCTCAACAAATCCTGATACCACAACCTCTCGATCCATTGTGGACGGTGCTCTGAGCAACGGATAAATTATTATTACGATTACATGTTGCGCATGGTAAGAGGCCAGCTGTTCGTCGTGGGGATAGGTCCTGGAGATCACAGCCACATGACCTACCGTGCGAAAGAAGTCATCAAAGAGAGCGAAGTCATAATTGGCTATGACACTTATATCACCTTAATTGAGGATCTAATAGTAGGGAAGGAGATTCATAGATATCCAATGACCCAGGAAGTTGATCGAGCCAATCAGGCAATTAGGTTAGCAGAGGCGGGAAAGAAAGTGTCCCTTGTATCTTCAGGTGATCCAGGAATCTATGGTATGATAGGCCTCGTCTATGAAATTCTCACCGAGCGAAAATGGGATCGTAATAGTGGCATCTATGTAGAGTGCGTACCTGGGGTTTCCTCCTTGAATTCCTGTGCGGCATTAGTTGGCTCTCCATTAATGACTGACTTCGCCGTAGTTAGTATGAGTGACCTACTTGTTCCCTGGGAAATTATAGTAAAACGAGTGGAAGCCGCGGCGAGAGGAGACTTTGTGACGGTCATTTATAATCCGACTAGCAAGAGGAGGGTTCACCAGTTAAGAGACACCCGAGAAATATTCTTAAAGTTCAGAAGTCCGAAGACGCCGGTAGCTATTATAAAAGGAGCCTATCGAGAAAGCGAAACCATTGTAATCACTGATTTGCAAAGACTGCTTGAACCCGAGCATCAGCAAATTATGGGCATGATAACTACAATCATCATAGGGAATACTTCAACCTTCACATACCGCCATCTTATGATCAACCCAAGGGGGTACAAATCAAAATATGAGTTAGTTCATGATACTCCACTAAATACCTAGTTGCACTTAAAACAAGAAGAATGTTTCGACATCTGTTGTAGAAGCGATTAATTCTCTAAATTCGGCTCTCGTCCCCTGAAATGTTGTCGTACCGGATCTACTATTTTATTTAAGTAAATCGAAACAGCATGCTTGAGATCAGCTGGGTGGAGACGTCCATTCTTGAAATCACTTTCTATTTGCGCGTAATTGTTGTATGATATAGTTCCACCATATTTGGATGGCCTTTCTACTTCGAATTCAGAAAAATCATGAAGAATAATGTACCGAACTAATTCCAGTACAGGATTATTTTTAGAAATCCCTGAAGGACAGTACGCCATACCAATTTTGCGTAGAATAGTCTCAACATCATCATGGATAAGTATGCTACCACTTGGATTGCTCTTGCTCATCTTGCTTCCTAGCTTCCTATTTTCAATTTTCAAACCAGGCGGCACCAACTGGGTAGGCTCAGACAATCCTGGGAGCAAATGGTGATGAACCGCAACAGGCAACTTCCATCCCAATTTTGGGAAAATTTCCCTAGCTAACATGTGTATCTTCCTTTGATCCATTCCCGCGTGAACAATATCTGATCCTAGCGACCTTATATCTATGGACTGCATTGATGGATAGAGCAATTGGGAAAAATCTAGGCTGTCCTTTTTGGTCCTCCCCATGATCGTGAGTGCCCTCATAGTCCGCGCAAGGGTTAGGTGCTTACCAAACAATATTAGATCATTCCAATATTCGTATCCTCTCTCTCGATACATCTTACTCCCCAGTACTATCTTTAGGCCCGGGGATACGAACTTGAAGGCCTCGGCGTAGTACTCCGAGAGAAGCGTTATCTTGTCCCAGTCTCCTCCAAGCTTGTTATTGATATATGTGTGCCAGTCAGCGAGAAAGAGAGTACAGTCAACACCCGCTTTCATGAAGTCATTGATCTTAAATCCTGTAAGTATTAAGCTCCCAAGATGCAATAATCCTGAAATTTCTAACCCAATGTAATGCTTGGGGACAGGGACATTAAGAAATAGATTAGATAATTCATCCTTAGTTACGATCTCCTCTGTGGGCTCTCGGGTAACCAGACTTAGACGCTCTTCGAGATCCATATAGATAGGTGCCAAATCTCAAATGCCTTATTAACATCTTGCGTTGCTCACCAGACTCTCTTTTTAGATTCACCAGTCTTTTAGGACTAATATCGACTAGTTAACATCAATGTTGATATTTCTGCAGATAATCTTAATCTGCAAGAAGTACCCATTGCCCTATAGAGAAGAACAGATCCATGATGCGATGAGATCATTGTCGTATTTCAGATCTCGGTCCATTTCCCCGTACCATGAAAGATTTAGTTTTCCGTTCTTGAGCGGAACCTTTTTCGTTTATCGCATGATCGATGTGAAACGGATTGTTAGAATTGCAAAAACAGTTGCACAAACCCCTTCATATTTGGATATTGGATGTGGCTTTGGCGAATTCCTGATGAAGATAAGGGACCACATACCAGATGCTCTCGGTATGGAAATAGATCCAAGAATCTTCTATTGCAGGGGAATGACTGTTCCGCCATATATCAGGATCTGGGATCCTAAATGGGGATTAGAGCAGGATTTTGATGTTATCTTTGTAGGCTGGATGGAACCGGGCACAGACTTCCGAGACGAAATTTCAAAACATACGCAGGTGATTATCACCACGTTGGATCAAGGTCTAAGTTTAGCTGCCGAGTACGAGGCCCACGGTTTCGAACTCATAGCTTGGTGGAGATCTCCCTCCTGGGAAGATGTAAACATCGAGATAATGAATAGGCACTACACAAAAATTTCAGATAAAGAATTGGAAATACTCGCTAGCTTACGGGGTGCTCACAATCTGTGGTATATTTACAGCAGCAATAAAGACATTTCAGAAAAAATAAGACGAAATTTAGCATCCGCTGCTAAAGAAGAACGAGCTGACATGAATGAAACGTATGATTACGAAGTCGTCCTAGATGAGTGCGGTTTCGGATTCCATCAGGAGTTGTCCACAGTAGGTAATGGCTTGGATGAAAGACTTTGGGAAATAAGATATTGTTAGTTTCGCATGAGGCTGATTTGGGCAAAACCGCGCATAGTCAAAGTGAAAGACTTAAAAATTCTATCTGACGAAGCTAAACCACTTGAAAGTAACTATCCTGGGTGCAGCAAAAGAGGTAGGACGATCAGGTTTTCTGGTTGATGTGGGAAACAAGAAAATCCTAATGGACTATGGTGTCCTCCTTAAAAGAGATCGAGAACCAGCCTTCCCCCTTCATGTGAAGCCAAAAGATATTGATGCGGTGATACTAACGCATGCGCACTTGGACCATTCTGGGTTTGTGCCCTCCTTATTTCTCTCTGATGTCATAGGTCTCCAGGCACTTGGCACAGCCCCGACCTTTGATCTGTCTTACCTATTAATAGAAGATATGATAAAAATTTCAGGATTCTACCTTCCGTTCGAATACTTGGATCTTTTAAATATGAAAAACCATTCCAGAGAATTGCGGTATCGTGAACCATACCTTATAGATGGCGTACAAATTAGTCTATTTAATTCTGGACATGTGTTAGGAGGGGCAACTATAACAATATCACATGAAAACAAGAGAATCTTCTATACTGGAGATATAAATACAAGGGGCTCGAAATTGTTAAGGCCTGCAGACCTCGATATAGGAGAAATTAATCTCATAATTATGGAAAGTACTTACTCCCAGTCTAATCAGACCCCACGAGAAGAATCAGAACGCGACCTTATGAACTTTGCAAATGGAATAATAGAGGATGGAGGCACAGTTTTTATCCCGGCATTTTCAGTAGAAAGAGCTCAAGAAATTGCATGTGTACTACAAGCACACAATTTCCTTCACAAGGTGGTCATGGACGGAATGGCTTTAAAGGCCAACGAGATAATGCTGAAACATCCATCATTCTTGCGAGACCCAGATACATTCAAGGAGGCTATAACCAGAGCAGAATGGATAAGGGGTTGGAATCGGAGGAAGAAAGTTGTGAATGAACCCTGCGCAATCATTTCACCGGCTGGAATGTTGGTTGGTGGATCGGCCGTGCATTATATGCAAGAGCTATGCAAGAACGAAAGAAATGGGATCGCTCTTGTATCATATCAAGGTGAAGGAACTCCTGGACGAATGTTGCTGGAAAGAGGAGTTCTCAATTTTCAGGGTAAGGTGACTAAATGTCATGCAGCCATTAGGCAATTTGACTTTTCTGGCCATAATAGCAGACCCGAATTATTTGAAATTCTGAATTCAGTTAAGGGATCTCCAGAGGTTCTCACCGTGCATGGTGATGGAAAGGCTTGCACTGAGTTTGCGCGTGAGATTCAGGAGAAATACGGTTTTAAAGCCCACGCGCCGGAAGTAGGAGAGGCCGTACAGGTTTGAAAACCATGGTTTCATTTTTAGCGTAGCATCAAATAATACATCAAAAAACATTAGGATCTTTTTTACGTGATTAGTTAGTTGGCAACTGACTGAATCCACCCTTCAATTTGGACTCAGTTAGTAGAGGCAATAAATCTTTCAAGTTTATCCATGGCCTTGTCAAGCACTTCTTCGGACGGAAGATATACCAATCTAAAGTGATTTGACCCGTAAGCAGTGCCAAATCCTGAGCCATAGACGCTGATAACACCGGTTCTACTCAGGAAATCTAAAACAAAACTCTTATCGTCCCTCCACCGTGGCGCAAGATCGAGCTGGGGGAAAACATAGAATGCACCTCTCGGAGCGGAACAAGAAATACCTTCGATAGCATTCAATCTCTTCACAATGAAATCACGTCTTCTACGCAATTGTTCAACCATTACGCCAATGTGATCCTGAGGTCCCCGTAAAGCCTCCACGGCTGCCAGTTGGACGGGCAGGTTGGAGGATATTCTTACTCGTGCTAGCTTCGGAAGGTTTTCACGTAACTCCTTGAGCTTCTCAGTATTGCTATTCATGCAAACGTACCCACATCTCCAACCAGTCATCAAGTACGTTTTTGAAAAACCATTAAGCAGTATCACCGGAACGTCCGATGCAACTTTACCTATGCCAGTAAATGACTCTTCGAATACAATCTTGTCATATATTTCGTCACAAATAAAATAAAGATCATGTTCTGCTGCTACATCTACTAGCTTCTTGAGGCTCTTCGCATCAAATACCTCTCCGGTAGGATTGTTTGGGCTTATGATGCAAATGGCTATGCTTTTGGGAGTGATCTTCGAAACAAGATCATCAATATCTGGAGTTCCATCTGAAAATATTCTAAATTCAATTGGAACGCCGCCGTAGAATCTAGTATACGATGCGTAGGGAGGATAGTATGGTCCAGGCATTAGAACTTCGGAATTAGAATCAACTATTGATGCAAGTACCATATCGAGGCCCTCTGAAACTCCATTTGTTACTAAAACATCCTCTTCATTGGTGCTAAAGCCTTTCGAACGTTCCTTCTCGACGATCGCTTTTCTTAATTCTAGTACGCCTTCAGATTCGGCATAGTAGTTATTGTCTTCCTTCACAGCTTCGATTAATGCTCTCTTGATATGGTCTGGTGTCTTAAATCCAAACTTCACCGGATCGCCTATGTTAAGATAGATCAATTCGCTGCCTTTCTTCTCATATTCCCTGGCCCGCAGCATAATATCCCTGATGGCATATTCCACGCCGCTGGTCCGCATTGAAATCTTCAAGCTATCGTTGTACCTGTAAATTGACCAAAATAAAATGTTATTTGTCAAAAGGGTTGTCCTCTAGCAGACAGGTAGTCCTAATATCGATGAGCTCTGGATATCAATGCATTCATACTTTTTATTTAGCCTTAAATCATTAACCATTACAAGGGGTCCGTAGCGTAGTCAGGATATCGCAGCGGTCTTCGGAACCGCAGATCGAGGGATCGAAGCCCTCCGGATCCGCTGCTTCTCAGATGACCCCTTCAGTCGGTAAATCTCGTCCTATTCGAAATATGGGAATATAGTTCCTACCTACATGAATAGAGGATTAGATGGTTCCCAACAACTATTGCCTAATCTAAAGGGATTAAAATTGACATTTGGGAACATCTTGTTTAAGCTTAAAATACCATTTATGTGTCCATTAAGGCTGCTGGTCGTAGAAAAAGGTATAACATTCTCCTTTTCTTAATGATAATTTACTTATCATTCCTTCAGGAATATTTCAACAAGCGGCTTACCTTATATAAAGAACGTAAGACTACGAGGCGACGTATCGGGTCCCGACTAATAGATAAATATCAAACCTAAATAGTTCTTATCTGGAGGGGGTCGTTGTCTAGCATGGCATGATGCCAGCCTCGGGCGCTGGAGTTCGCCGGTTCGAATCCGGCCGACCCCATACACTGGAGGGCTAGGTCTAAAATCAAATAATGATAACGGCCATACCTCTCATTTGAGCTCTGATCCTCCTACAAGACAAGTCTTAACCGCAACCTACTTGCTTGGCAACTTCTAGATTTAAATATCCTCTGATGTGTATCACAATTGATGTCTGACACACAACCACAACAGAATCAACAAGTGTATAAGGAAGGACCTCGGGACGCGATATATATTGGGAAGAAGCCATTAATGGCATATGTAACCTCAACTCTCATACAGTTGGCTAACCAGCCAAAAGTAACCATCAAAGCCAGAGGATTAAGTATAGGAAGAGCAGTTGATGTATCACAAATAATTCTAAAGAGAATGGAAAACGCAGGATATACAATAGGCGATGTAAGGATTGGATCAGAGACCGTACACTCGGAAGACGGGAGAACTAGGAACGTGTCAACTATAGAGATTGAAGTAAACAGAGCCTCTTAATCTCTCCGCTATTTTTGTTACTTATTTTCATTATGCTCAGGAGCTTTGTCGAAGAATGCTGCGATTTATCTTGCTCATCTAAACCCAGTAACTAAGTCACATTTTGATATAGTTTCCCGTTTAAGTAAGGACTATCAAGTGTACTTATATCCAGTCAGGTTTGTGAACAAAAGGCGAGAATTAAACACAAGGAGCTTTCCTTTTACTTTTGAAACTAGAAAGTCAATGGTAGAGGAGTTGTTTGGGGATTCGGTGAAGATAGTTTCAGCGTATACGTTTCATGCTCCATTTTTAAGATATTTTCCTCCGCTTATCTCTCCTCACTCATGGGCAATGAGAAAGGACATTTTGAAAAACATTGTTGAAAATGAATTTATTTCGTACACCGGCGACAAAGCTGAATCTTGGATGCTGAAAATATATGGTTTAAGACCCAAATTAGGAAAGAGATTAGAAATTTCTGGTACGTCGGTACGAGACCTTATATATCAGGATGCAAGCGGCCGCGTTAGAAACGAAAGGCACGGGAGAGAACCTTGGCATGACTATGTCCCTCCCCAAGTAGTAGAGATCATCTATAAAAATTGGGCTACAGTCAAACAGTTTGCTGACGCTGATGATCGGACAGTAAGAATCTTTGGGATGAAATTCCCACAGGAAGGAGTTCTGCTATCGTAGAACATATATATTAGACAGATAGACGTTGCGTTGGATGAAAACGAAAGGCGCAGAACTCATTTGGCTCGACGGAAAATTTGTAAAGTGGGAAGATGCTAAAGTACCTATCTTTACACACGCCCTGCATTATGGGACTGCAATTTTTGAGGGAATTCGTGCTTATTCGTCAAAGGACAACAAGCTTTATGTCTTCAGGCTTGCTGAGCACATGGAGAGGCTTCACCGATCCGCCCATGTATATCGCATCAATGTAAATTACTCAGCCAAGGAACTTTGTGATGCTACTGTAGAATTACTGAGAAAGAACAATATTTATGAATCGTGCTACATTCGCCCCCTAAATTTCGTGGGCCTACACGGCCTCGATTTGAATGTGACTTTTGATTCTCCAACCTATTGCGCTATAATTATATTCCCATTTGCCCGCTATTTTAGCGAGGAAGGAATTAAGGTAGGTGTTTCTTCTTGGCGAAGGATAAATGATACCTCTATTCCTCCAATGGCAAAAGCGTCTGGTAATTACCTAAATTCGGTTCTTGCAACTCAAGAGGGTAAAAGACATGGATTTGATGAATCTATTATGCTTGACCAGGAGGGTAACATTAGCGAGGCTCCCGGTGAGAATATATTTCTTGTTAGAGATCACTTAATATACACGCCTTACATAGGAAACTCTGCACTTGAAGGGATAACTCGAAATACTGCATTTGAAATTGCAGCCAATTTGGGGTATAATATTATAGAAAGGCCCATTTCAAGAACTGAGCTCTATATGGCAGACGAACTTTTTTTGACCGGGACTGCGGCTGAGATAGTTGGAGTCTTAGGTGTTGACGGTCACCCTGTCGGTGATGGGAGAGAAGGACAAATAACAAGACGCATTCGACAGGCATACTCCAAGATAGTTACGGCAGAAGAACCTAGATTTTCGAGTTGGCTAACGAGTGTATGGTAGTATCAGAGTATGCCGATCTAAATGTAGCGGTGATAGGTGTAGGAGGATGGGGAAAGAATCATGCAAGAGTCTTAAGCAGTCTCGGAGCTCTAAGAGCAGTTTGCGACATGGATGTGAAGCGTAGTGCCGAGATATCAGAAAAGTACAATGTGAACTGCTACACATCGCTTGACGAAATGTTACAGCGGGAGAAAAATCTAGATGCATGCTTCATATGCACTCCAACTAGGAGTCATTACCAGCTCGCAACTAGAATATTAGATAAGAGAATACATCTCTTTGTGGAAAAACCGTTATCGTTCTCTTCAAAGGAATGCGATGATCTTGTCGAATTGGCACAAAATAAGAAAATCATCTTGACTGCGGGGTACATAGAAAGATATAATCCTGTCGTTCAAGATGTCAAAAGAATAATTCAGGGCAAGAAGTATGGTGAACCAATGATGATGGAATTCCACAGAGAAAACAGGATGCCAGCACACATCACTGACGTTGGAATAATTTATGATACATCAGTTCATGACATCGATACTGCGATGTATCTTTTTGATAGTAAACCGATCGTGGTTTTTGCTCGGACGGGTAAAAAATTTCATGCCTTCGAAGACTTTGCCACTATCATGCTGGGTTTCGAGGATCAAAGAGTGGCTATTATTGCCTCTAACTGGATCACACCCAAAAGGGTACGGAGATTTAGTGCCGTTTGCACAGATGGAATTATAACTGGGGATTTCATTAGTCAAGAAATCAGGATAGATGATATGGACGCTACTACAATACCAAGAAGGGAATTTAAAGAACCTTTGTCGGTAGAGATAACTTCCTTCTTGGGCGCCGTAGCCGGAAATCATGATGTCACCAATACACTTGTATCATCGATTGAAGCGACCCGTGTGACTAAGGTGGCCGAATCTGCTATATTGTCTAGCAATACTGGATCCCCGATATATTTGGACTTTAAGGAGAGGTAACTGGGGTTGAGAAAATCGCTACTTGAGATTTTGGCTTGCCCTATTGACAAGCACAGCCCTCTTGAGCTATTTGAAATCAATGTGCGCCTGGCCAACGAATCCTATTCAGATCCACAAAGCAAAAATAGGGAAAGTCTGGAAGAGCAAGCTGATAAGGATACCACGAATGATAACGTTATAATCAAGGAGGGTGTTCTTTATTGCAGTCACTGTTCAAGGTTCTTTCCCATAATTGATGAGATCCCTATCATGCTTCCCGATGAGCTTCGAGAAAGGGATAGAGATTTGCAATTCTTATTGGAGTGGCAAACAAAGATACCTAGTAAGATACTTGATCACGGTGTTCCTTGGCATATTAATCGAGAGCAAAAAAATACTGGAAGCTAATATGACACCATTTGTAATGAACAGCGAGTGTGTTGAATGACCAACCCTGGTCTTGATGAGTTCATGATATTAGTCTTTCTTTTCTTTGCTCATAATTATTAGGTTCACATCCACGACACGATTTTGACCACGCAGTACCACGTAGAGTTAGAACCTATTCACTTCATTCCAAATTTTCATTTTGGACCGCTGCAGTAAATCTATCTAGCACATACCCAAACACTGGTTGTGTTCATGTATCCGGCAAGCCCAATCAAATTATATCTACTCACAGACCATAGCCTCACAAACAGGATTTGCCTTCATGATTATCATATCGAGATTCTGCTTAATTGTCATTGAAATGGCACTAAAGTCGTTTTTCGAACAAGCTATGACGACCGTGTCCTTATCTGTTGGATAGATGTCCAGTGAAGTACCAGGCCTTCGTTCCACGTCGCCAATATAGTCCTTTAGCCTTGACTCCATTGTAGAGAACAATTCGATTTTGTCTCCTTTCATTTCATTCTGGTCAAGGGTCCAAGCAATTATTACTCTCGTCCTGCTCGCCTTTAGTTCAGCCATCTTTAAAACTAATCGAAGTCTGTCTATCAAATGCTTAACATACCCCTCGATTCCCTTTATGGTACCATTTACCAGATATGCCAGGGGACCTGCCCCTGAAAGAGATGAAGCGACAAGGCGAAGATCGTATAACCCATTTGAAATCTCATCAATGTACAATTCACCATATTTGTTCTGAAGACCTTGAGAGGGAAATCCTGACGAGCGTGTTTGTTTGCACACCTCCAAGGTGCTAGCTAAGCCTGTATAATGTTCCAAGATTCTGATAACGTGGGCAAGTTCAGCTGAAGAGATATCAACAATATTCGAATCTTCTGTTCGTGGAAGATCCTGAATAAGGCCCAGCAATTGAAGGTCCTTCTCCTTGGTTGATGATGATCCGACCAAAAGGTCAGGCTGGTTTAGTTCAGAAAGGGATGTAATGGGCAGGTAATAGTAATAAATGTCTCTTCCTATCACAAACCCTGTGAGGTGTTCAATTAATGCAATATTCTCTGTGTTGCCCCCTACTCCGGTAGGGAGAGTAAACACGATTGAACTCCCCGGACTAATGGATCTTACTACATCTCTTAATTTTGACGATATATCTGCTCTTACATCCTGACCAGTCTTCCGAACCTTTGGAGAAAAAAATACGTATGTTGCCATCTTAATGGCAACATCCACAGGCTGCAGCTCAAGCAATGGTTCGTCATCTAAAAGGGAGCTTACAGTAGGATATGTTTTGATGATTTCAGGTTTGAGCACTATTGCCATTCGTGCGGATTCGTCAATCAAGGACACCTTATGTCCTCTAACAGCAATTGCGGAGGCAATTTTGTAGCCTTCAGTACTAAGTCCGTATACAACCACTGGTTCAGATGACGTTTCTAAACTCATCCTGGATTCGCCTCCCCTCAAACATAGGATAAGGCTGCTATGTAAGAGTTAAAGAAAAGTCTTTTCTATTCATAGTTAATAGTCTACCTGATATTCTATGAAAGTATGGCTTGACATTTTGACACCCAAACAGGTTATGTTTTTCAAACCACTAGTCGACTCTCTGATTGCTGAGGGCCACGATGTCCTTTCTACTTCAAGAGATTATCGCGAAGCGACTGAGCTTGCGGAAACAAAAAATCTAAAAATAACGGTAGTTGGTAAGCATGGAGGAGAAGATAAATATGACAAATTAAGAGCAAGCGCTACCCGAGTATTTGAATTAGCTGAATTGGTACGAGCGTTTGAGCCAAATTTGGCGATTACTTTCTCCTCACCTGAAGGAGCCCGAGTTTCTTTTGGACTCGGAATCCGACATTTTAGTTTCAGCGATTCGCCACATGCTACAGCTGTTTCAAAGCTTACTGCTCCTCTAACAGATTTACTGTTTTGTCCATGGATAATCCCCTACGTTGCTTGGAGTAAATTTGGATTACCAAAGGCGAGTATCATAAGATATAAGGCATTGGACCCTGTAGCGTGGCTTAAACGGAGTACGGGCCAAGCCCACACACATCCAGACACAGATACGATTTATGGGAACGGAAATAAGAAGAATATTCTGGTTAGACTGGAAGAATCAAAGGCGGCCTACTTAGCCGAGAGTTCGGTTAAGAAGAATGGCTACCTTTTTCTTGATCATTTGGTCAAATCAATTCCCGATTTGGCAACCATTGTTGTTATGTGCCGATATTCTGATCAGGTGACAAAAGTCAATGAAAGGTATCAAGGTAAGGTTTCTGTTGTAGGAAACATTATCGATGGGATATCTGCAATAAATTCTTGTGACCTCTTCATAGGAGCTGGAGGAACCATGACTGCAGAGGCTTGTCTCATGGGAAAGCCTGCTATCTCCATAGCCCCTATTTCATTCTACGTCGAAAGGTATTTATTGAAAAGTGGTCTGCTTTTGAAGGCGTTAAATCCAACTGATCTGGTAAGACTTGCCACAAAGACTCTCAAAGATCCTAGTGAAACGGCCCGTCAAAAACACAACGCATCGCTCATTTTGCAGAAAATGGAAGACCCTATAGAAACCGTCATGCGATATATTTAGGCTCGCCAGTAACATTATTAAAGTTACAGTTCTAGAATAGAAGGAGCCCGGAAGCCCGGTAGAGTGTACGTGTTCGCGCTGAATGTAGTGGCCAAGCATAGAGGCCTTTGGAGCCTTTGACCCCAGTTCGAATCTGGGCCGGGCTATGCCCCTTTGATCCCTTACAAGAAATTGCTTGTGAATATTAGTCATTAAGGATGGCCTTTTGGTTGCCTAGACTCCGAAGTTAATATATACGATCTGACAATTCTAGATAAATCATCGTACGCTTTATCAATCGCCTTCTTTCTATCTGCCGTTTCATCTCTGATCTTAGTTAGCCTCATCTTGTTGTGAAGAATCATATCAACTTGTTCTGAGTGATTCGGTGATCCTTTTGATTTTCTCAAGGTTACCACGTTCTCGGCGCCACACGCAACAATTATTTCTTTTAAAGCTTCTAATGGTATCTGATATCCTGATGCTTGGAACAGCTGTTCAATTTCTCGGCCACTAAGATCTCCTAGTGTCCGTTTGCCCTTGGATATAGCCAATTTTACGAGAGAGCCTACTAGTTTGTGCGCGGACCTAAAGTCTAGATACCCTTTAGAAGTCAAAAGTTCAGCTACGTCAATCGCGTTAGCGAAACTATTTTTGGCGATCTCTAGCATTCTGGTCTTGTGAACTATAGAGGTTTCAATAACAAGCCTCAGCATACTTAGCGAACTCGCAGTAGTTGCCGTCGAAGAGAAGACTAGACTTTTCAGCTCCTGTAGGTCCCTACTATATCCCGATGGTAGGCCTTTCAAGATTGTCAATGACGCCGTAAGATTTCCTACAATTCTGGCAGATTTTGATCTCAATATCTCCAACGGATCAGGATTTTTCTTTTGTGGCATGGCACTAGAGGTCGAACTGGCAGAATCAGCGAGTTCAATATACTTGAATTCGTCCGTAGCCCAGAGAATTAGATCCTCCGAGATCCTGCTCAAAGTAATCATGATAATGCTCAGACAAGAGAGATATTCCATAATTACGTCCCTAGAACTAGTTGCATCTATGCTGTTGACACTTAGTTGATCAAAGCCTAATAGGGAAGCCGTTCTATTTCGATCTATCGGAAAAGTAGATCCACCAATGGCCAACGAGCCAAGAGGTGACTGATTAATCCTGGCGTATAGTTCCTTTAATCTTTCCATGTCACGAAAAAGCGATTCCGTGTAAGAAAGGAGGTAATGGGAAAACGTTCCAATTTGCGCATGCTGTAGATGAGTGTAGAACAACATTACCGTCTCTTTATTGGAATCAGCACGTTTAAGCAAGGATTCTACCAAATCTCCTAAGAGAAGACTCACTTCATTGATATCATCTCGCACTTTCATTTTAAGATCAGCCATGACCTGATCATTCCGGGATCTGGCTGTCTGCAACATACCCCCCTTGCCTATCCCTATTTTCTCAACTACAAAGGACTCGATTGCTTCATGGACGTCTTCATGCTCACTTTTTTTCATTATTGGTTTAAGATGAAGTTTTGCTTCCTCCAAAGCTTGCAATAGTTCAATTAATTCCCTTCGCGACAAATAGCCCATCTCGTGCAACATTATCATGTGAGCTTCACTCCCAATTATATCATAGAAGAAAATTACAAAGTCATCCTCTAGTGAAGAAACGTAATTCAAGATCTCTCGATCGATGGAACCCTCCGGCCTAGATCTATACATAGGTTAAACGAACAGTACCTTGATTTAATATTTTGCTGGTACCACAAAAGTCGATCTCGAATGGAAATTCGATATAAAGTAGGATGTTGATTTTGAGTTGTCATTTGTGGCCCACAAGATTGAAGGTTTCATTATGATTTAAATCTGGAGGCGGTACAGTTCTTTTACAGGGTAACCACATTAGCATAGCTTTACCTAGATTGCCGTCCACAAATAATGGAGAATTGTCGTAGACAAGTGAATATTTCAAGAAAAATGCTCAAATTATGGTGCCGTTCTATCAATCGGATATGGCTACATCCTAGTTTGTGGATTGGGCATGAGAAGATGTTGGAACGTGAAAAAAGACAATTCGCTTTCATGCTAGGACACTCAACACCGTTAATAGTTATATATCGATTGTTACAATAAAGGAGAGATGACTCAGGACATTCAACAAGTGAGAAGACAAATATTCGACGAACTCACCAAAATTGTAGATCCAGAAATAGGGGTTTCAATTATGGAGCTTGAGTTGATAGACAACGTCGATATCAAGGAAAGTAATGTAGATATAGATTTACATCTTACTAGTCCCTTCTGTCCAGCCGTGTTTGGTTTCAAGATAGCACAGGACGTCAGGGACAATGTTTACAAGCTGAATGGTATTGAGGGTGTCAAGGTTAACGTAAGCAATCACTTCATGGCAGAGGCGATCAATAAACAGGTAAACGAGAGCAACCTGCCGCCAAAAACGTAAATAAGAATGCATTGGTATGCGACCTCAAATCGCTTAATTCTAAGTCGATAGCACATCAAAGGCATTGACAGCGTAACTTACGCGATTTCCTAACAGGTATTCACGTGTTGCCCAAGTTTCTTGTTCTGGATTCAGCTAATCTCTTGTCGTTTTTCGAGAAGCTAAGTAAATGGCCTCGGAGCAATTGAATTCCAAGCGCGGGATCGACTCCTTTGGGACACACTACGCTACATGAACCTGCAAAATGACATCTCCAAATACCATGTTTGTTGTCTACAATGTTCAATCTGGATTGGGTGGCGTCATCTCGATTGTCAGCAAAATAGCGATAAGCTTGAGCCAAGGCCTGAGGGCCAGAAAACTTTGTATCTGACGCAGCGGAAGGGCATGCAGAATAACACAAACCACATTTTATGCAATATGAAAATTGCAAATAATTTTCGACATCCTCTGGTGATTGAAGAAATTCCGTGAGGTTGTTTTTGTCAACAATATCTGCATTTTTATTCTGAATAAAAGGTTCCATTGCGCGATGATGCTCAAAAAAATTTGAAAAGTCGCCGACTAGATCCCTAATTATTGGAAAATTAGGAAGAGGCTCACAAGTAATCGTATCTCCACCAATTTCAGAGACCTTTGTATAACATGCGAGTCGTGGAATTCCATTTATCTTCATGCCACAGGATCCGCAAGATGCCATCCTGCAAGAATACCGTATGGCTATGCTCTTGTCCAAGTAGCTTTTTGCATGCAACAAGGCATCCAAAACAGTTGTCCAACGCTGAACGGGTACTTCAAATCTGTCGAAACGTGATGATTTAGATTCCTTGGGGTTCTTCCTGTAAACTCTTAATTGGATTATCTCGCGGCTCCTCTCAACACTAGTTTCCCTTTCCCTATCGCGTTCTAGACTTTTGGTATTCTTAATGGAAGTATGTGCAGTCATTATCTTGTTTAACCCAACCCATTAGCGATTATTATTGTTCTCGTGCCGTATGCGATAAGTGCGACCATTGCAACTAGGGTCAAAACAGTCACACCGTTTTCCCATGCTATACTCTGTCTAAATTCTAGCAAAATAATTCTTAAACCATTGAATCCATGAATGGCAATGAGAACAAGAATAGATTCCAGGAGTACCGCGTATGCAATATTCTGATAGTTCGCAATAACATTTTCGTACTCTAAGCTCATAGAAAAAGGCATAACCAGTCTCATAATTATATGAACCGCCACAACAAAGAGGGCAGCAACTCCAGATATGTAATGCACCTTCATTATCTGGCTTTCTTTCAAGATCAACATGTTTTATAATAACCTCTTAATCTCCAATATATGAATTAGTCTATTCTCCGGCAAATAAGATACTTGCCCCATATAGCATCGCAGTGGCAGCCAAAATAAGAGCGATCCAGATTCCCGATTTCTGTCGATAATTTAGCGAAACGGGAGAGTATGGGTAGTCGGGCCTACCTGGTTTACCAAGTCCTCTACCTGTTTCGGTAAATAATAATCGGATCCCATTGGCGGAATGGAAAGTACTCGTTCCAATCACCAAGATCAGGAAAAGATGTCCCCATGTAGTCTGGGTCAGTTCCAACATCGCATTCCACGCATCTTTACCCTCTACTAGAGAGCTGGTTTCAATTACATGGCCAACAAAATATATCAACAGGAATACGCCTGTTAAACGCTGAAGCCAATATGAGATTCTCTCCCAGCCATATTTTGTGGGGTTGAGCCAGGCTTTGAGACCTTCAAGGTTTTCACGGCTACTACCAGCCGAGTAGACCCTATTTTCCTTAGACGATTTCATTAATACTTCCTCTCAACTGGCGCATATCTAGTAATCTTTACTGGATGCCACCGCAACTCTGGACCTTCATGAGAATAATATGCAAGCGTATGTTTCAAATAATTTACGTCATCTCGACTGGGATAATCGACTCTTGCGTGGGCTCCTCTTGACTCTTGGCGATTTAGTGCTCCTACCAAGACTACTTCAGAGATTCGCGCTATTGAATCGATCTCCATGACATTAATATAGTTAGTATTGTATTCGTTGGCCTGGTCGTCTACATGCCTCCAAGATGTCCGTTTCAATTCCTGTATTTCTTTTAATGCTTCTGCTAACGTGTTTCCATCTCGAAATACATATGCCTTAGAATCCATAATATCTGCAAGTTTTTTCTTGATTTCATACGGGTTTGTATCGCCTCTACCATGGAATATTCCATCATAGATCCTCTTCTCCTCTTCTATTACTTGTTGTTCAGGCACTGTCATGTTTCGACCCTTTGCCCCTTGAGCATATTCAGCAGCATGTTTCCCTGTAATATTTCCCCATACAAGACATTCTGAAGTAGAGTTTGCTCCCAGCCTATTTGCACCATGAGTACTATTGCAAGCTGCTTCACCAGCACACCAGAGGCCAGTCATTTCTGTCTCACCTTCAATATTTGTATGTATTCCCCCCATCATATAGTGGCAAACAGGTCTAACTTCTATTGGATCATAGATGACATCAACCCCCGAAAATTTTATGCCTATTTCCCTAATTCCTGCTAATTTTTCTTTAATTCGCTCAGCTCCGAGATGTGAAAGATCGAGCTTAAGGCAATCTATCCCGGTCTCGTGTTTGAAGCCTCTTCCTTCCTGTATTTCACGAATCATGGCCCGAGAAACAACATCACGAGGCGCTAGTTCAAGTTTCTCTGGCGCATATCTCTTCATGAATCGCTCACCCTGATTATTCACCAGGTAACCGCCTTCCCCTCTGGCACCCTCTGTAATTAAAATTCCAGATGGAAGAATGCCACTAGGATGAAATTGCACAAATTCCATATCCTTTAGTGCTAACCCTTTTCGGTATGCCATATCTAAGCCATCTGGTGTGGAAGAATGAGCATAGGTAGAAAATCCGTAGATCCGACCCGCACCTCCGGTACAAATGATTCCGGCCAATGACTTAATTATTACAAACTGGCCAGTCTTCATCTCGATAGCTGTAAATCCGCGAAAGCTAGATCCATCAGATAAGATCGATGTGCAGAACCATTCGTTTAGAAAATGAATGTTCTCATGCTTCAGGCAGGTATCGTACAAGGTTTGCATCTCGTAAAATCCTACTTTATCTTGAGCATATGTTGCACGCGGGAATGAATATCCCCCGAATTTCCGCTGATCGATGCGCCCATCAGATCTTCTAGACCAGGGCATGCCCCAATGATCTAGCTGATATATTTCGTACGGTACTTCTAAGACCAGTCGTTCTGCAGCATCTTGGTCAGCGAGAAAATCACTACCTCTAATCGTATCGTAGATATGAGATTCCCTATTGTCCCCCTCTTCTTCAAATAGTACTGCAGCCGTTCCCCCTTCTGCAGAAACGGAGTGGGAGCGCATTACCTCAACTTTAGAGATCACAGCTACACTCAAACTCTTGTCCACTGATGCTGCAGAGACAGCTGCTCGAAGGCCAGCTAGGCCAGATCCCATTACCAAGACATCATAGGAGAGAACCTCAGTCAATCATGAAAACACTCTCTAGTGAAGATATCGTGAACTGCAATTCTCATAAATACCTTTGTCAATGTCAGATAGACCAGTATCAATCAGGTTTAGAGCTAATTGGCCAGAGCAGAAGTTTATTTACATGTTGAATTTTTAGATCATCCGATGCACATTGCTTATTCAGGAAAGGTCTTCTTTGCACCAAACACTTCAGATGAACAGATCATTGATCGTGCCAAAAAGCTATTGATGGAATGTGGGATCAAGGAAGAACATATACAGGTTAACTACAATGTCCAAGAGCTCGAAGTCAATGATTTGTATATAAGTTACGAGCCTCCTCATTTAGTTATCAGAAACGTCTATGAAAAGAAAAGTTCAGGAATGATAAAAATGAGAAATAGTGGCATGATAGAAATATAGTATCAGTTCAGTTGCTTGATTGAAGGATCTCCGAAACAAGTTCAATGAGTTGAATAACTTTTCCTTTCACTTCCTGACCGCTGACTAGATTTTTTACTCTTATAGTGTTTTCACCTTGCTTTCGCGTTGCTATCACCAAGGTAGTAGCCCCTATAGAGGATGCGTAATCCATTTGTTTTCTAAAGGATCGGGCTCGACTGTCGTAGTCTGTGGGAATTCCTGCGCTTCTCAACTCTGAAACACATTTTAGTACAAGCTGTTTATCATTATCCTCCGAAGTTACATATATTATTGGCTTCGTTTCGACCTTCAATAAACCATGATGACATAACACGTTCAAAAGACGCTCGACTCCTCCGGCTACTCCAATGGCACCTAGATCACCTCGATCAAACGCAGATGTCAACATATCGAATCGACCACCACCGGCCAATGCGCCAACAGTGAACGTGGGATCAAATATCTCGAAAACAGTTCCAGAATAATAGTCAAGTCCCCTGACAATTCCTAAGTTTATTCTAACGTTGCTCACTCCTCTCGCTGACAGCGAGCTTTCCAATTCACGAAGGGTTTGCCATCTGGCCAACTTACTTAATTTTGTGGCTTGGTCTTCAATTTCATTTATCGTCCCAATATGGGAAGATAGTTCCAACAAAGGCTTTAGTAATGTAGGGCTAATCTTACTTGCATACTCGTTATAAACGGCTTCTACCCCCTTTTTCTGAACCTTGTCCATCGCTCTAAAGATCTCAAATGCCAATTGGGGATCCGACATTCCAAGTTCTTGCTTCATGTACTGTTCAAGCAGTTCTCTATGGCTAAGATCAATCGTGACCTTGAGTCCCAGATCTTCGAAAAAGGAGGCCGCCAGATGAATTATTTCGGCCTCATTCTCTAGGTTGTATGTGTCATATAGCTCTACATCCCATTGATGAAAATATCGATATCTTCCTGCCTGAGGCTCATCGTACCTCCACACCCCCCCAAATGCGGCCGCTTTGATGGGGAGTTTCATTTCTCTTTTCTGAGATATATATCGAGTTAGCCCGACGGTGAGATCGAACCTTAGCGCAACTTCTCTGCCGCCTTTGTCCTCAAAATTGTAGATTTCTTTGGAAATTGTAGGACCCCCTTTAGCCTCAAGAGTAGAAAGCATTTCTAAAGGGGAAGGCTCAAGAATCTTAAAATTAAACAGATCAGCAGTTCTTAAAAATCGATCTCTAACATAATTAATACTGGACAACTCATTAGCGTCTATATCTCTCATCCCACGCGGAAGGCTTAATTTCATACACAGACCTACCTTTGTGACCATTTAGATTTTACTCTTTATTCGACACATTATTATTATTCAAATATCTTTGACATCTAACCAAATTGGACTCCGAAGGGTACAAATACTTGGAGCATAGCACAGACGCTTTTGTTCAGGCCCATGGGAGCAGTTTGGAGGAATTATTCCAGAATTGTGCCAGGGGGTTGGTTAACATCATGTTCGATATCGACAAGGTTGAAAATTCCCGATCCACTACTATTAGAGCTGAAGGCGAAGATCTCGAGGGTCTCCTCTACGACTGGTTGGAAAAGGTTCTTTTGAAGATTCTCATTGAACAGATCGTGCTGTCAAGATTTTCCGTTAAGATCGGTGAAAGACCCTCCAATGGGGAGGAAAAAAGGTATTTTCTTGAAGCACATGCAGAAGGCGAAAAAGTCAGCTATGAAAAGCACAACTACAAGATAGAGATCAAAGCGATCACGTACCACGAGTTGAAAATACGACGTGTTCGCTCTAGATATGTAGCAACTTTCCTGGTTGACCTGTGAAAGCCATTCGCTTCTTCACATTGGTGAATTTTATTAGCCTTGAATTTTCGGAATACCCGGTTGATTGAATCAATCGGATAAGTCTTAAATATGTATGATAACTTGTATTCAATGTATCATTATGAGTGAGGTAGAAAAGCCTGCATTAGTGGAGCTTAACGATAAGAACTTCGAGGAGACTATATCTGGCAATAAACCTGTGTTGGTTGATTTTTGGGCAACTTGGTGCGGACCCTGTCAGTTCATGCTGCCTATCTTTGACAGGCTATCGAAAAAATATGGCCAGAAAGTCACATTCGGTAGGCTAAACGTGGACGATAACCAAGGAGTAGCCATGAGATATGACGTTTACGCAATACCAACCTTCATAATATTTATGAACGGCAAGGCCATCGATCGAGCAGTTGGTGCAGTGGGAGAAAAAGGGTTAGAGGGCTTGCTACAGAAATATCAATGATTCCTTATAATAGGTATGAGTTTCTCTCCAATTAAATCCAATACGTAGGTCTAGGATCATTTCACAAGCGCATCAAATGTAACCAAAAAGCTCGTCGCTCTTCCTTTTTGTATCAATTATATGAGTCAGAACTTCCGTCTCTTCTTCAGTCAGCCTCTGCATGAACCGTTCATTCAGTAGCTTTGCCTGTTTGCTATTCAAATCAGTGTAGAAGATGTCTCCTTCATTAATCTGTCGTCCTATTGTTGGGCCTCTGATTGAGAGTGCCACCTGCATTCCTTTAGCAGCTTCCTCGATAGTCTTACCGCTTTGTTGCATTTGATGAATGGCACCGATTTTTTTGCCTTCTTCATTAATTACAGGGATTTTTTGTCGTAATTTTCCTACTAATATCTCGGCTCCGAATACTGCAGGATCATTACGCCTAAATACAAAGTTTTTTAGGAATTGGAATTTGCAAACAGGTGGAATTTCGTTAAACATGATTACGTCTTGATGGTCTTTTTGGTAAGTTGTCCAATCAAAATAGCTTCTAACTAGGTTATAGATTATTTTCTCATTAAAAATCATGACCTGACGTTCCTGTGCCTCCCTAAGTGCATCATCTAGGACCCTAACATTAAACGCCAAAATCACCCCTAAATATCGGTCTTTCTCCCTCACAGCTGAGGCCTCAATAACGTCCCTTTTGGTGACATGACCTATATCCGCACTTCTTATGGGAACCTTTTGCTTTAAGAGGAGGTCACTGATAGCTTCAATGGAGCCTATAGAATCACATTTCATAATGACGCCGTTGATATCCTTACTAACAAAAGTGTTCTTAATTTCAGCCTCTACAAATGCTCTAAGTCGAGCTTCATCCTCTTTCTGATTTATAACAAAGAGGGGACTTCCAGCCATGACCCCGGTGAGGTCAGGCGAAGTGATTTTTACTCCGGCAGCTGAAACCACCTCTGATACATGTCTAAACTTGTCCCTAGGATCTCTCATTTCATCAAGCGGCTTTGGTAGCAGAATTGCCTTTACCCGGGCTACTACAGCATTACTTCTTTTAGCAACTATAACACTACTGCCTTGACGAAGGATTCCATCAAACAGTATTACGTTGGCGGCCGGTCCTAACCCTACCTCTTCGTTTATTTCCAAGACGATCCCTCTTCCCTGCTCTTCATCTCGTTCCAATTTTCTGCTCAAGTATTGCTGGGTTAATCCAATAAGGACTGCAAGTAATTCAGGTATTCCAACTCCAGTTCTTGCACTGACAGGCACTATTGCTACTTCCTTCGTAAAGTTCTTGATTCTCCAGAATGCTTCCGAATTGTATCCGGATCTAGAAAGAGAACCTACTACATTGTAAATCATTTCGTCCAATGCAGTCACCACGGACTTGTCTTGCATACTAACCGCCTTACTTATCGAATCTCCCCCAAGGTCACTGCGCCATCCACTAATGGTGTCCACTTTATTTAGTGCAATAACAAATGGAACCTTTCTTCTTTTCAAAATTTCAATGCTTTCCTCTGTCTGAGCTTCAAATCCCTTGTTAGCATCTACCACAATTATTGCAATGTCAGCTGCTGACCCTCCTCGTACCCTCAGCGTAGCAAATACTTCGTGACCAGGTGTATCTATTACCAATATTCCTGGGATTTGTGAATCACTCGTTGATATCTTGTTAAATAAGTCCCCTGTTACTCTTTTAATTGTATCAATGGGGAAAAAACTTGCACCGATATGTTGCGTAATTCCACCCGCTTCTCTAGCCTGAACTGCCGTCCCTCTAACCTTATCCAGTAGAGAGGTTTTACCCGAGTCTACGTGACCAAGTACAACTACTACTGGATGCCTGAGTGCCACTTAAATGCTATCAAAAATCACTGCAGCCTCTTTTATGAAGCTTTCATAGGAGTCTGATGCATGGACTACGTTATCGGTTATGTTAAGGGCTAGGTCTCCTCGTATTGTTCCAGGAACTGCTTCATATGATTTTGTTGATCCTATCATGATCCGTACTGTGTCTATTGCATTGTTACCATGCAGAATCAGCGCCATTGTAGGGCCAGAAGTGATAAAGGAAACCAATTCATTAAAAAATGGTTTATTACTATGGGCCGAATAAAACTCTTCAGCTTTTGCCTTACTAAATGAGTAGGATTTCAGATTTTCAATAGTGAACCCCTTTTCTTCAAACCTGGAAATTATCTTTCCAGCTAATTTTCTCTTTACAGCATCTGGTTTAATAACTACTAGAGTCCGCTCCCCCAAGAAATTAACGCTTCCCTACTTTAATACCACCTTTTATGTACTTCTTTGTCCATTTCAGTTTTCTCGGATCCCGCTTTAGTTCTCTGAGATTTTTCTTGCATTTGGACGAGCATGTCCATTGGATCGACCCATCGTTACGGACTAGCATTATACCCTGACTTGGTGGGATATGTCTTCCGCAAAAGGAACAATTACGCAATGAAGTCGCTGATTTGCTCAATGACTAGTCTAACACCTTTTGAAAACACAGACCTTACTTTATTTTTCGAGCTTCTCGCTCAGTTTCTCGTAGCATCAATATATCGTTCATCCTTATCGATCCTTTGACATTCCTTGTCAGAATTCTGCCTTTGTCTCTACCCTCGAGGATTCTCACTCTAACTTGAATAACCTCTCCTGCAATTCCTGTTCGACCTACTATCTGAATTACCTCTGCGGGATTTATCCTCTCTTCCGAAGACTTGCTCATTTTCCACTATTCCTTCCTCTTGCCTCTTAGGGGCTGAATAGAATTAAGAACTTGCTCAACAATAGTTTGAGCTTCCCCTGGATCCAAGATAGTCGCAGCCGCTGATCCGACGTCCATACCCAAAGAGGCGCCAAGTTGTTCCTTACTTGGAACAAAAATATACGGAGCATTTCTTTCCTCGCACAAAATCGGCAGATGAGCAACAACTTCAGGCGGTTCCACATTCTCTGCAATCACGACTAATTTTGTATTCCCTCGTTCAATGGACTTTGTGGTCTCATTGGTTCCCCTACGTACCTTTCCGCTTTGCTTAGCCACTCTAACCGCCTCATATATCACATTTACGAGGTCTTTTGGTGTCTCGAATTTGACATAATACGGTCTACTCATTTTAAATAATCACCCTCTGGGATCATCTCGATTCTGCTATATGAGATCAGTGGAGTATTAAATATGTTATCCATGATTAGGCTATTTGACTTCGTCATTGCCGAGGACTCGCCTAATAACGTTGGAGTATTCGCGGACTTTAGAGTCCAATAGATCTTTATCTGTCGATTCTGCGTACATCCTTATCAGTGGTTCAGTTCCGCTGGCTCTTACCATCACCCAAGTTTCTTCGTCAATCCAAATCTTGATGCCGTCAAGGTTCTCTACTCTAAGGGTTGTGCCATGATTGGAACACGATTCAACGGCAACCTCAGAAAGCTCTGGTGACTTGCAACGAAATTTAGACTTGTACTGAAAGGTCTTGGGCAGATTCATGATCTCCCTGGAAAGCGACCGTTTTCCAGAGCTAGATGATAGCATTTCCAAAACCAATAGGGTGGTCAGGGCCCCATCGCGGACACAATTTAACCGCGCATTCATAAAACCGCCATTCTCTTCGAGCCCCAACACCGCGTTTCTTTTGACCATCTCTCGTGAAACTTCGACGCTTCCCACCTTGGTATGAATAACTTTGGAGCCCCCGTTCTGCGCGACAATACTAACCATCATCGTAGTATTCAATGGGCAAACAATATCCGTTCCCTCGTAGCCATTTTTCAATAGATACGCTAGTAATGAGGCACCTAATTTGTCACCCCAAATGATTTGCCCGTGCTCATCGCAAAAAATACTTCTGTCCCCGTCACCATCGTAGGCCACCCCAAAGTCGGCATTTGTAGACTTTACGAGTGAAGTAAGTGTACTGAGGTTACTGGCCGTGGGTTCGGAACCCCTTCCAGGAAAGTTCCCGTCGATATTTCCATTCACGGATAGAACCTTGCATCCGAGCTTCTGAGCAACCAATGGGGCCACTAAGGCCTGCGTTCCGTTTCCTAAGTCCATTACGATCTTGAATTCTTTTGGATAAATCATTTCTGACTTCACAACTTGGATCGCAGAATCCATGTATGATGAAATAACTCTATCGTCTTTACTTTCTCCTCCTATTTTCCTCACAGGCGGGATATCACCTGAATCAAAAATGAGCTCTATTTTTGACTCATCATCTCTTGAAATTTCTACTCCGTCACTTGCAATCGCCTTAATACCATTATATTGAGGAGGATTATGTGAGGCTGTAACCATAATGCCTCCATGATAACCTAAATATTTTGTTGCATATTGCAAACATGGTGTCGGTAAAAGGCCTGCCACAGAAGTGTCTACCCCGCAAGTATTAAGCGTTGCAGAAACGACCCTGGAAATTACAGGACTAGATATACGTCCGTCAAAACCAACTAAGAGTGGTCCTTTGGCAAAATGCAATGCCAATGAACGAGAAACATTGATGATAAATTCAAGATTAAGGTCTTGACCGAAAATTCCTCTTACTCCATTTGTCCCAAACAGCTTATTCCCATGCCCAGTTTTCATTTAGCTTCTAAGCTTTAAAATCTAATTTAATGATAATGGTCCCATAAAAAAAAGTCGTCAGGTGCGGCTATTTAATATTCATGATGGAATAATGCTGACCACACGGTATCAAAAATGATTTCAATTTGTTAGCGGACTACTCAACTGAAAGGATTAGATTCTCATTACTCCGAGATTTTGTACGCCAATTAGCAGTCAAATCAATTTATTGATAATCGTTGTAATTAGGAATTGTTATTAGAATAAACTTTGGGAGAAATTAAGCTCGGCTTGAGGCGACTAGTGATTTGTAGTTTGGTACCATTAGAATGATCCTAGTTCAGATCCCTGACACTGCCTAACAGGCTTTACATTCCATTTAAACTCCACGAATTCATCAAGGAGGCTATGCTGCGCTCAGACGTATAACCTAATGAAGAACAGCAACTTCAAGGCGAAATTTACCCTATGTAAATTGGTATGCTAGGAAAGAACGTTTCTTTATTCGAATCTAGCGTTTATTGAATGCTTTGAGTTAGATAATGGTGATCGTCTTATTGTTCGTTATAACATTCTCACAATGTCTGCACTGTTCACAATAAACCATAAACGCTAATATATTGAAGCGCACAGTGAACAGCTTGCGAGCGGGGGTTGCCAAGCCTGGCCAACGGCGCAGGACCTCATGTGTTACAAAAATACATCGTCGTGCGAGGCTTAGAATGGGTCAGGTCTTTTCTCCTAAAACCCTGTTCCTAAGGGATTCGTGGGTTCAAATCCCACCCCCCGCATATTTTGTTTCACCACATTTGCTTGATGCATTGATCAAGTTGCTTATGGTTGGTGAAGTGCGCGGAACAAAAATGATTGTCGCAGTCGCCACAATGCCAACCCGAAATCGTGTAACATATTATACATTTGTCTAGTGGTTTATTATAATCAAAATTTTTTTTATGCCCTCTTGTCCTACCATGTTGTTGTTGCTGCTGTGGTTGATGATTGATTCCGCGTTTCATATAGTTTATGGCCTATATAGCAAATATTTTCTCATAAAATCACAATTCAGTATGACAGCACGTGTCGATGTCGTTAATATGTACTAACATTGGGTTCTAATTCAATACGCATACTTAGTCCACTGATTTATACTTTTTCTAGGTGAAGGTTTATCTAAAGTATCATTTATTTCTACGTAGTTGGCTAGCCAGAGCACAAGAGACAAGACGCTAATTGAGATTACCGTGGTAGGCAAGGACCGGGCGGGAGTAGTAGCAGAAATAACCAACTCTATTTTTCGTAATGGCGGGAATATTGAACATATTAACCAAAAAGTCGTTCATGGTTTATTCGGAATGCATCTGGAAGCTTCGTTCCGAAACACTGTACAGCTTCATGAAATACATGCTGAACTGCACGACCTTTCTACCAAGCTACAAATGGAGATCAAAGCTCACGTTGAAGAACCTAATAGAAGGAAGAATGTTGCCCTATTGGTAAGCAAAGAAACTCATTGTTTGTCAGCAATACTGAATGCTTACCGAAACAATGAAATTGACTCGAATATCTCAGTAATTATTGGCACTGAAAGTACGCTCAAGGGCATAGCGCATGAGCTTTCAATTCCTTTTCATTCAGTCTCATATGAAGTTAGTTCAGCAGATGCAGAGAGTGAGATCTTGAAAGTCATAGAGGAGTATAACATTGATCTCATTGTGCTTGCTCGCTATATGCGTATATTGACACCTAATTTTGTCTGGCGCTATCCCAATAGAATCATAAACATTCACCCCTCGCTATTACCAGCATTTCCAGGGGCTTATGCCTATGTCCAGGCATTCGAACGAGGTGCTAAAATAGTGGGATGCACAGCACATTTTGTTACTGAGGAACTAGATCAAGGCCCAATTATTTGTCAGGAAGCGTTTAAAGTAATGGAAAGTGATACTCTCGAGACTATAAAAAAGAAAGGTCAGGAGTTAGAGGCAGCAACACTATTGGAGGCAGTTAAACTTTTTCTCGATGATAGGTTAGACGTCTATTGGAGCAAAGTTCATACCGTACCCAAAGGTTGAAAATGATCCGCGGATTATAGGTTTGTCGTGGGTCTGCCGATGATATAAGACTGATATTCTACCTAGTACCTACAATAGGAATGACCATGTCCATTTACGACCTGAGTGACGGAGATTTTCGCACTCGATTAGAGCAAACTCAGTCCGCAATAATACCTGTAGGTTCACTCGAACAGCATGGACAGCACTTGCCCGTCTCAACAGATTGCTTAATTGCTGAACACATTTCTAAAGAGGTTGCTCGCAGGTTAGAATATTTTGTGTTCCCTATTGTTCCGTATGGGGTATCGTTTGAACATGCACCAATGTTTAATATTTCTGTCCACGATTCCACGCTCTCTAATATTTTGTGTGATATATGCATATCTATAGCGCATCTTGGTATCAAAAAGATTGTGATAATCAATGGTCATTATGGGAACATGGGAGTATTACAATATGTCTCTCAGAATACATTTACAAAGATGCCTCCTGATTCAGCCGTATATGTAATTAATTATTGGTCCTTGATGAAAGAAAAGTTTGATCACGCAGGTGAAGTGGAAACCTCAATTATGTTGGCGGTAAACCCAACTTTAGTAAAGATGGATAAGGCAGAAGCAAGCGGCAAAATTCTGATGAAGTCGAAAGAGGCTTACAGGAGCATGACGTGTCGCCCGGCATCTTTTCCCGAGTTAACAGGCAATGGGGTGTGGGGTGATCCAAAACTTGCATCAGCTGAAAAGGGAAGAGAGCTGCTCTGTGAAATTAGTGAAAACGTTATCAGAACAATTCGTGAGTTTGACTAGTATTTCTGGCATCTGGATACTATGTAGATCAACATGACTGTTGCTCCCAGCATTTATACATAATTTGACGAATCCGGCTACGCTGGAATATTAGCAATCAGAATTTTAATATATACGTGAGTATTGCTTATTAGAGGAATTAAAAATGTCGGTAGACATGGCGGTAAAGGTTCTGGACGAGAGCCTAGGAAAAGTCGTGCTTATTAAGCTAAAGGGCGGTAAAGTGATTAGAGGGAGTCTACACGGATTCGACCAACACATGAATCTGTTGCTTGAAAACTCCGTTGAATTATTGGAAGAAAATAAGTCGAATGATTTAGGAACAATTGTTGTACGAGGAGACAATGTCGTCATAATATCCCCGCCCCCCCAGTAAGGAGACTGTAAAATGACAAAAGGCACTACATCAATGGGAAATTTCACTCGAAAGAAGACGCATATACGTTGTAGAAGGTGCGGCTACAACTCCTACCACAAGAGAGGAAAACAGTGTGCGAAATGCGGATTCCCAAATCCTCATATAAGAAAATATAGCTGGATCAAACGCAGGGTCTTTTAATTAGTAAGTGCATTTAGACTGCTTAAAGAAACTATGAGATTCTATAATTTACAAAGCCTATATGTTAGTTGCATGCATATATTGACATCGATTGAATGAAGAGATCATATTTGTTGGGAGCGCTATTGCTGGTTCCCTCTTGACTATTGTGATCGACAGGTTAGTAAAACCAGTCTTCCCATTCGGAAACAAGAATACACCTGCGTCATATGATTCTATGAGGACAGAGTTGAGCTCGCTTGAATTTGAAAGGAATTTAGCAGCTGAAGCAGCGACTAAAGTGGATGTAGCATTCAATGAGAAGAGAATCGATGTATATGAGCGAGATAAGCTGCTTCAAAGATACACAGCGCAGATGGAACAATACGAGGAGAAAATAGACAAGTATCAGAATTTATTAGATCTTGCAGATCTCAGAAATCAACGTGATAACCTTACTGAAATGGTGAATAGGAGAATATCATCGATTGATCAGAGGTTAAAAGACATTCAAAATAGATTCGCAATCACTTATGGAAGTGGAGAAGGCGACCGAATAGAACATGCATTAGAGAAGGCAGTCCAAGACGCGGTGCATAGCAATCTACATGAGTCTAAACCCACTGACGAACTGAAGCAATTAGAGAATCCGACATCATATACACATGATTTATCCAAACCTTATGTTGATGATCGAACTGAAGCTAAACAACTTGAGAAACTTCACCACCAGATAATGCAAGAACTTGACAGATTAGAACATGATAAAGAAAACCCTAATGAAAATTATGTTGATGATAAAATCAAGGATAAGTTTCAGGATTCTATTGCACTTAACCAACATGGAGATGATTCTGAATCGCTCCCTAGAAGTAATAAAGAATCTGCAAACGAAAAAAAAGAACGGCCCTCATCATCGCTGGGGGAAGGCCAAGCGGGTTAAGGTTGATCTCACTTTTCGACTACTAGTATCAAAATTTTGATTCGTGATGTCAGCTTCACAAGCCAGTAATAAGCCAGATTTTACTCCGGCAATAAAGCATGCAATAAGAAAGCATGTCAAGGATAATCAGATTATAGGATTGGGAAGCGGCAGGGCTATGGCATGTCTTGTACGGGAATTGGGCAGAATGACCGATAAGAAAAATCTAAAATTTATAGTTACCTCCTTACAAATAGGAATCGAGGCTGAAAACGCAGGATTATGCATTATGAATGCTCCTCCGCGAAGCGGACGGATTGATATTGTATTTGATGGTGCGGACCAAATTGATGTAAATCTATTTATGATTAAGGGGGGAGGAGGTGCGCTACTCCGCGAAAAAATACTTTTGTACTCAGCAAGAAAAGTCATAATATTAGCTGATTCATCAAAATTTGTCAACCAATTCAATCGAAGCGTACCAATCGAAGCTAGTCCTTTTGCTAGATCGACAGTTAGTCGCAGGTTGAGTAGAATTGGCGCCAAAGCTGTGCTGCGACACTCTGCTACAGGTTATCCCTACTTTACTGACAATGGAAATATCATCTTTGATGCGCTCTTTCCTTCAATCCAAAATCCTGAATCCCTCGAAAAGGAATTAAATTGCATACCAGGTATTGTTGAAGTGGGAATCTTCTCTAGACGGGCTAATATATATTATGAGGCATCGGTTAGGGGACCTTTTAGAATAATCACCTTCCGTAAGAAGAGTCCACACTTGTTATCTGCCTAGTCATTTTATATGACCTTTTCTAATGAACGTTACTGCTATACAGGAGCGTATTGCGATTCCAACTGGCACGGCAATGTTTGAGTGAGCTATATTGTGCTGATGCTATCTGGAGCATTGAATTGCTTTTTCTTGTCACACTACAATGATCACCAATAATTTACAATTGCGAGAGCTGAACTTCGACAGGACTATTCACTGTCAATATGTTTGAAGATAAGGTAAAAGTTTAGTATAACGCGTGACAAAAGGAGGTTAGTCTAGATCTGGTGAAGTCTAGAAGTGTCGATAGATGAATTGATAGCAGCAAATAACCTATCCGTTTTATTAATATGCTTTAGTACCTTTTTTATTCGTCAACTATTTTCTGGTGTTGCATTTCTGCCTGTATCCAGAGCATTTCAAATATTGAGTCGGAGGATTGTACAGTGGGTCGGCTGTTTGAATAGGGGCCAAACCCACCGTATTTAAAATATCATGTTGCGAACTATCCGCGATCTCTATGGAGAGGATTTTATGTCTATCTATAATCATGGTTACCACCTTTGCATTTATCGAAATGCTTTGCAGAACTTGAACATTTGGAAGTTGAGAAAATATAGTCTCGACCAAATTGTTTAACGGCCCGTCTTCTTTCATGAGGATCCTAATTATCACACCCTCTGCCTTATCCTTCATTAGTTCTAGGATCCCTTCATCATAGCATGCGAAAGGTATTCGAAGAAGGGAAGAATATCTGTATCTTTCCATTTGCTGATAACAATATTTTTGGAATGAGTTTACGGATCTCATCTGGGTCTTGTAATATTTCTATATATTCTTGTACAAGATTTTCTTCAATCTCTTTTATTCTGCGTTTCGCGGGTGTAGCCTTCTCCCAGAATGTCTCGAAGATATATTGTCCGCTTCGAACAACCTCTTCTTCGTTACTATAATAGGCTACACTCAATTCCGCCTGTCAATTCATCTAAATGACGAAGTTCAGTCACTATTTTCATTAATGCTTTGCAGTATTGTATGTTATTTTTAGTGATTTCATTTATTAATCTTATCTTACCCCCTCATTTTGTCAGATCGACATAATTATTTCTGTACACTTCAAACTCCATGATTATGGAAGGCCCGTTCTTATCCCCGAAGAGATCCATCTTCTCTTTGGCATGCTATATGAAGAGAATGCCCATTTCTACAGTTGCTTCTCTATCATAAAGTATCTCTGAGCCTTTCTTCGGTGAATCGTGCAACTTAGTCCTACTACATATCCCTATCTAGTGAGGTTCGACAAGATATTGTTTATGATGGGTATGTGTTCTAGATCTTTTCTAATGTGGAATATCTATCAACAGAGTATTCCAGTTGGGCGACAAAATCCATTTGCTTTGCGAGACTCAATATCCTAAGGGAGAAATAGAAAAAAGAAAAAATGAAGAAGATGATGATTCTATTCATAGAGCAAATCAGCAGCAACAACATGAATAGCAACGACTAATAGAATATCCATATGGGATTACGATGGAACATGTAAGAGCTAGCATGTCACCTTATACTGTGATCGATTATCCGAAATTTGAAGATACCCGAAATCAAAAAACTAGATATTTTTGGGACGGCGAATTTCTGAGTAATACTCCATTAAGAGAACTGCTGCACATCCATCGACACTACTGGCATAACATAATAAAGGTTGAACATGTACCCTATTTAGAAGTATACATTATTAATCTATATCCTACTGTAGCGAAAGAACCAAATAAACCCACCACTGGATGCTGATACTATTCAGGATAGGGAGATT
>OCZV010000004.1_pt1 | contig 87953 bp, 88 predicted proteins | sample 1539051 | NCBI WGS metagenome assembly OCZV01 (sample SAMEA3113581, study PRJEB22503) | soil metagenome
CCGATTTCTTAGATTCGCTCACGGTAAGCCTTATTTCATCTATAAGCCCCGTAAGGGATAATACCGCTTCTTTAACTGTGGAGGTTACCTCGCTCAAGTTATTTTTGTTTTCAGGAGAAGCTAGAGCTTCGCGAGCAGCGACAAGTGTTTCTGATGCTTTTTCCAAGAGTTGGGTCTTTCTAATTTCAAGAACCGAATTTTCTAATCTTTTAGATGTGCTTTCAATAGCCTCTGCAGTGAGACGTATGTTATCAATATTTTTCACCATCTCCGGTTTGCGTAAGGACTCCATGATCTCCTTTGCTTCCTGTGTTGTCTGTTGTATTTTTTCTATTGACATGTGAACCTCAGGCGAGCCGAGTTTCCGAATTACTTCCAAAGCGTCTGAGGTGCTATGCCTAAGATTCTTCAGTCTATCTCCCATTTAAAGGCTATACATTCACATCTTAATAAACTGCTGCGCCGTCGAAACCTTGGTGCGTACTAAATATACATAACGTGCTATGGGTGGAGCTATTTATTTAGAACGTAATTCATCGTACAATTATGTTGTTGGTCATGGCAACAACATCATTAAGTCTACCGTATAGATTCAGAAAGTGCATTCCCTTTTCAGTCGTTCTATATACTCTGGCTTCTTCTTGAAATTTAATCAGACCATTTTCCTGTAACAATGATAAATATTCCTTGAGATGTTGATAAGATAGATATGCTCTGTATAGGATTTTTTTCTGAGTTACCCCATCCTTACGAGTAGCAATGTCAAGAATAAGAGATATAATTTCGAGTCGGCTTCTATGTTTCATGTCTGATGATATGAAGCATACTGACACCAAATAAAAGAATCACCATTATCTATTATGGTAGTAAATAGGGATTCTTTGATCACTCATTCATTTCAACTATTTTTTATAGGATATCTCAGATATAATATTTCTACGGTCGGATTAAGGTTGTTACCTAGGGTGGTAAACTGGTTTGTAAATATGTGCGATGCTTTGCCCCTCCCACAGATATACGAGGTGCATTGTACCAGAAACGTTTATGGATTATCCTGCTGGAACTGTTTTAGGCATAATAAGGATAGAATTATGTTTTGATCTACCAATGGCGATTGTATTTCCTGCCTCATCCAAAATAAGAGACTCCTAGGAAATTGGTACGGAAACAGCATTGTTATTTTGGTAACATTGTTACTCTCAAAAAGATTTTGAACCAACATGTTAAAATAATATTGTGTATACCCCTGTACCGGCCTAATGCACATGTGATCACAGTTGAAACAGAGCAAACATAATATTGCAATTTTTGACACATTTAAGACCAGGAAGGATCGCTTTACCGGAGAGGCAAAGAGACAGCGTGGAATAATAGCTCATTTGGCGATCGAACAGAGTCCTGAATTTAGAACAAGAACATCTATCGCACATGTAATTGCAAAGAAGCATGGCATCCTATGGCAGAATATATACTCCGGCATTTTCAGAGATCTAGATGAAGCATTGATTCCTTCAGGTGTAATAAGAGAGGGAGGAAGGCTTCCGCTCCGCCGGGGCCCAAGAGCACTTCAACTGGAAGGAGTACCTTTCTATGAGCTCACTGAAACGGGCTTGCTAGTTGCCTCTTCAATCGAAGAAATCGGCGAAGAAAGAGCCAAGATCTTGGAAAGATATCTAGAATTGCTACCAGTCAAAAATAGTACTGAGAGTACGATTATAACCGGTCTACTACTTCTAATAAAGACAGCTCCAAGGTTTGCTTTTAAGGTAGTGAACGAATATATCTACGCTTACAGCAACGGACTGATTGATAATATTACGCCCCTTGACGTCGATAAACTCCGGACTGTAATATCAAAGCAGATTGGAATAGAAAAGGAACTAGTTGAGGCATTTATTAGAATGGAAAACGATCAGAGGCAAATAGTAAGAAACTTTTTTAATGAAATTGGCTGATATCAATAATCAGGAAACCATTATTGAACTCATATTTCAGGGAAATGTTTCTGCCTTTATCAAGCAAGAAAATCTACACTTCTTCTTAACGGAGGGTGACCGGATCTTAGTTCGGAGTAGCCAGATTATATGGAACGAAATCATTTGTCATGAAAACACATGTTGAGCCTACGGGACACAATATTAAGTTATTTTCGGCCGCCTGTTTGCAAATAGAACCATCCTTACATTCCTCATTCTGCTTTATAGTTTGCTTTATTTTTGCCAGCAATTCATCGGATTCATTCTCGTTATTTTCTGCAAATGCAACTCTTAGTGACAGCAAAAATGCAGCACAAATCAAGACGATCAGGAGCATCGTCACTGGAGGAGATGGAACCGCCTTCATGACTGCAATAAAAGGCACAAACTATTTCAGGAATTCTTTAAAGTAAGTATGAACAAGAGATAGCTACATTATAGATATCAAATCTCTGGTCGCATTATTCTATCTGCATATTTCATAAAAATATTCCACGTAAATGAGGAGTATAAAAACGACTGAGGCATCTAACATAACTGATCTGTGATTCTGACCAAACCCAAAACAGTTACTACAGGTCTGGAATTAATTGGGTAAAGCAAACTGTGCGTCGGATTTTATTGTCATACTTTGATTATATAGCCAAGAGATGAAGTCAAGTTAGGGCCCACGGTAATCTAAGAATCTTACCCACTCGGGAAACCAAAGCTCATGTTCTGAAAGACCTATGCCCCTCGCGAGAACGTGTGGAGAATTATAATAAACAGCATCTGCCCCTATCTCCTTGGCAATTTTCGAGTTGAGATCCTCCGTATTCGTAACTACACCAACATACTTGTTCGCTATCAAGTCCCTATTTTGGGTGTATAGACCTACTTGTCGACCATCAATGGTCACAACGTAACTTACAATTACTTCTACCCGCCTCGCGCTCGCTCCTCGCAGATAATGGATCGTTTCCCTTGCAGTACTCCCCGTTTGGATCGTACCTTGAATGGTTGCCACATTCTTGTCCTTCACTAGTTCGCCTATGACGAACTTCAGAGAATTACCCGTAGTAAGCAATTTATTTTTGCTAACTTGTTCTGAAAAGTCAATCATGTGATCAGAGTCATCGTATCTATCTTTTATGATACCTTCTGAGAGTTCCAAGTTCCTGGTTTGCGTTTGAAGCTCAATATTGAAGCCCAAACCCATCGGACGAGTGTAATCAGGTTCTGCAAATACTGATTCCACATCCAATTCTTTCGACAAGAAATTGGCTTGCTCTTTACCTATGTTCTTTCTAATTGTGTATAAACTTCTTCCGAGAAGGGTGGAGGCAACATGGCTCTCTCTTATAAATTCAAACGGGTCTATCATTGTTACATTGTTGGGCAGTCGGGCGACTACGTCAAGTCCTGTGTCACGAGTCAATCTAACCAGTTGGCCAGGAGCAACATCTGTAAAATCCATATCTACGAATGAAGTACGCAGGCAATTTTCAGACGCTACCATGTTTAGTTTCTTGTCGTTACTGGTGGCTGATACGAGTGGTTTAAAACCCGTACTATTTCGATACGCAAAAATTTCATCGTTTATCTTTGCTATTAAGTTGCCTCTTAAATGCCGGTCAAGAAACTGGATCGCACGTTCAGGGTAGCGCTTCTTAATTAGTAGCTTAGTAAATATATGGCATACTTTGTACAGTGAATCTAGGTCTCTTGCCTGATCAACCTCCGGGTGCAAGTATAACTTTTCTGTGTCAACAAAAAAACCGTCCAAGGCGACCTGAATAATTTCGAAACTATGGAACTGGGGAGACCTCTTTGATAGGTAGCCTATTGCCATACTGCCATACATTTTTTCCTTGCGTGCAGCCCTCATTATTGCATCGTCGGTAGGTAAGGATCCTTCATTGGAACAAGCTTTCTGGCCTAGAATCATTTTCCAATACGCTTTTCCTCTGTGCTGAAGCAGGCGCATTGAATGTGCAAGGAGACCTATTATGGATTCATTCTCTATGGACGGGTCTAGATTATTAAGAGCAATGATTCCTGCCAATCCAAGTGGCTCCGTAGCCTTTATGTTGCTATCGAATAAAAATCTTGATCGCTGGGGTATCATTAGGATCCATTTCTTTTTCGTGTTGCTTTCGAGTTTTTAGAGGTTATTGGCCGCAAATCGAAGCTAAAGAATACGAATAATAATGAAAATAATGTATCCTCAACAATTTAAACTGGGTAGGTATTAAATACAAATAGATGCTTCTTGGCCTGATTGGAAAGGCAAACGTAGGTAAATCTACATTTTTTAATTCGGCGACAGATCTTAACGTACAGTGCGGAAATTACCCCTTCACAACAATTTCTGCAAATATGGGAGTAACGTATGCTAGAGTTGAGTGCGTATGCAGAGAGTTTAGTGTACAAGACAGTCCAATCCATTCACTCTGCATCGATGGGGTAAGGTTTATTCCCATCAAGCTAATGGATATTGCCGGCCTTATACCCGGGGCTTCCAAGGGAAAAGGCCTGGGCAATAAGTTTTTGGATGATGCTAGGCAGGCTGATGCTCTAATTCATGTGGTAGATGCAGCGGCCTCGACAGACGCCGAAGGAAAACCTGTGACGCCTGGTACTGGCGATCCGGCGTTTGATATACAATTTGTGGAAGAGGAACTCGATCGGTGGGTTGCAAGTGTGTTAGGAAGAGAATGGGGCAAATTGGTACGGGAGTCCAGTAACCAAAGCATAAAACTTGAGCACGCGATCTCCGCGCGATTATCGGGACTTTCTATCAACGATACACAAATTGTCAGCACCATTGGTGAGCTGGGTCTCTCAGCGGGAAATGCTGCTGAATGGTCTGAACAGGACCTGCTAAAGTTTTGCGAGAGATTAAGAACCAAATCTAAACCCATAGTGATAGCCGCCAACAAGGCCGATTTACCTTCCGCAGAGGTTGGACTCAGCAACATTAGACATACAAGGGAAAACGCTATCGCATGCTCATCTGAGCTAGAGTTATTGCTTAGGCGAGCGACAAGACTAAAAATGATAGAATATTTGCCAGGAGACAGCAGTTTCAAAATCAATGAAGCTGCCACAATAAGCACTCAACAGCGACACGCTCTTCACAAGGCTAACACCTTTCTTGCCGAATATGGCTCCACAGGCGTGCAAAAGATTATCAATAAGGCAATTTTTGATTTATTGAAACTCATCGTTGTTTATCCCGTTGAAGACGAAATAAAACTCACTGATCGAAGAGGGAATGTATTACCCGACGCTCATTTGCTACCGGCTAGCTCGACTCCAATTGCCTTAGCAGAGAAGATCCACGCAGATCTAGCCAAAGGATTCATGTATGCCATTGATGCACGCAGCAAAATGAGGCTAGGAGCTGACTATAAACTCAAAAACAACGATGTGGTCAAAATTGTATCGGCAACAGGCGGCAGGAGGTAATAGATTTATCAGATGCTTTGTCTGGGAATAGAGAGCACCGCTCACACATTTGCTTCATCCGTTATAGAATGTTCATCTTTAATAAATCCTTTAGACGGGAATCGCCAAACAAATCAGGAGAATCTACATGCAAGAATTCTTTCTGATTCCCGCAGTGTATTTTTACCCTCCAAAGGTTCCGGAATCCATCCTAGGCTTGCATCAAGACATCATGCAGAGGTCTCAGCAGATATCCTAAGAGAATGCCTAAACGAATCAGGTCATTGTATTCGCGATATTGATATAATTGCCTATTCTGCTGGGCCCGGTCTGGGCCCGTGTCTGAGAGTGGGAGCAGTTGTTTCTAGGACATTGGCTTCATTCTACCGTAAGCCATTAGTGCCTGTGAACCATGCATTAGGACATGTAGAGCTTGGCATTATGCTTACACATGCGAGCAATCCCTTAGTTTTGCTCCTGTCCGGCGGCCACACAATGATCCTTGCATTTTCTGAGAATAGATGGAGAGTGTTTGGTGAAACACTTGATCTAACTATTGGACAGCTTCTGGACCAGTTCGGGAGAGCGAACGGTCTTTCATCTCCTTGTGGCGACAAAATTGAGCAGTTTGCAAGAAAATCATCAGGAAGATATATCCGTCTCCCTTATGTTGTCAAGGGTAATGATGTTTCTTATTCAGGAGTTTTGAGCGCTGCAAAAAGATTATTAGACGTAAGAAGAGGAGACAGTGAATTTTTTGCAGATCTATGTTACTCATTGCAAGAGACAGCATTTGCGATGATTAGCGAAACGATCGAGAGAGCCATCTCATTCTTTGGCAAGAAGGAAGTGTTGGTGGTCGGAGGAGTGGCAGCGAACAATAGGCTGAAGGATATGCTTCATCAGGCATGTTTAAGGCATTCTTCTAAGCTTTTCGTCTTACCATGTAAATTTGCTGGAGATAACGGGTGTCAAATCGCCTGGACCGGTATTGTCGATTATTTATCTGGACACAACAAGGTTGAAGTAGAAAAGTCGTTTGTGCATCAATCATGGAGAATTGATACGGTTGACGTACATTGGCGGCCGACTTAGGGATGAGTCTTAAATGTTAACGCCCACAATCTGTTTTCTAATTAGCTTTTCCCATTTGCCTGGATTAAGCACCCCGAACTTGTAAATGTATTCTCCAACACTAATTACTACTTTTGCTATCAAGAAACCTCGAGCTTCGACATTCGAGATCTTAGCCAGATCAATGTTCAAGATCAAATCGCCTGCCTCCTTCCAAAGTGTTGTCATCTTGCCTTCCGTTTTCTCAAAGAGCAACCTTTGATTAGTCAGAGTTAAGATGCCACTTTTGAGGCCATCTTCCGCGCAGTCTTCCTGAAAAACCACATTTTCTCCTTCCCGCAGAACTTCGGCGCGCACGTTTTTATTCCAAGCATCATGAATATAATGATATTGGCAAGTTCTACTCATGTCCTTCTGAGTAAGGGGGCCGAAGCCGACATTTACCGAATGAGATGGTATGGAAATAAGGCTGTTTCTAAAGTCCGGCCTGAAAAGTCTTACCGTCAAAAAACACTTGACTTTGAAATTCGTAGGCACCGTACTATACATGAGGCCACCATGCTATCCAGTGCTAAAGATATAGGAATTAGAACACCCTTCGTTTATTTTGTCGACCCCGTGGCGACAGAAATAGTAATGGAATATATAGAGGGAGAAAGTCTGAAGGAAAAAATAACCCTTGACCTTGTTTTGAAAATGGGTAAATGCACAGGATTGTTGCATATCAATAATATTATCCATAACGATCTAACCACGTCCAACTTTATTAATTCTAAAAATGATGAGATTGTAATGCTAGATTTTGGATTAGCCTTCTTCTCAGAGAGATTAGAGGATAAGGCGGTAGACATCCGTTTAGTTAAGGAGGTTTTTTATAGCTCTTATGTATCTATTTGCGTTGCTGCATTTTCGGAATTTATTGCTGGTTATATGTCGATCACAGGTAAGGAAAAAACTCAAGCTACACTGAGAAAAGTCCTTGAAATTGAACGCAGGGGTAGGTACGCCAGGACTGGGTAGCGCAGGTTAGACTCAATTCTGATAGGGGAAGCTATTAGCTTTCGGATCATACTGTATTTCTCAATTGTGAGATTGCCGAGACGGGTGTACACTCACTCCTAATAGAACTCAAGTTCACACGCGTTACTCCTGCCAAAGGATGATCCTTTAATTGAGAGATGCATTAATTCCAAGCTTATGAAATCCATAGTCTTTGTTAGTTCCAACGAGAGTAAGTTCTATGAGGTAAAATCGCTTCTCAAAAGTTTCAACATTCATGTTAATTTTATTAAAAAAAGTTTGATCGAGCCCCAAGTAGAATCAATGGAGGTTATTGCTATGAGTAAGTCACAACATGCATACTTGGAAATATCAAAGCCGCTTATTGTTGAAGACGATGGTTTATTTATAGATAAACTAAGTGGTTTTCCTGGACCGTATTCTGCATTTGTATTTAAAACCATAGGGAATTTGGGGGTTATGAAGCTAATGGAGAAGACAAGCTGTAGACGAGCTATATTCAGGTCCGTCTTCGCTTTTCACGACGGAAAGAGTTCTCTTACCTTTAGCGGGGAGACAGTAGGAACTATAGCAAGAAATGCTACGAAAGGAGGATGGGGTTACGATCCTATATTCATCCCAGAGAATTCACAGCTGACATATGGGGCGTTAGAGACCATAGGCCAAAAGGGAAAATTTTCCCATCGAGCTATTGCTCTTAGAAAATTGGCAGAATGGTTCGATCGCCGACGTGAGGTTGATCAGAAGTAATAGAGGACTAATCTGATGTTGGTAGTATCTGTATTAGGTCTATCGCCCTGATTAGACTCATACCTAACCATGGACGCTAGTAAGAGCCGACGAATACTCATGAGGTGTAAAGGAATAAAAAACTCCGATTAGGAATAAATTCAATGAAGATAGATAGCTGTATTTTTCCAGAGGATCTTCTCTATGATGTTGAAAATCTTGTTTGGGCGGATTCAAAGGCAAATAAGGTAGTCACAATCGGAATAACTGCTCTACTATCTTCAATCTCTGGTAGGATATCTACCATCAAGATTAAGGATACTGGAACAAGGATAGAGAACGGAAAAGGACTCGCAACTATCGAAAGCAACAAGTATTTCGGAGTAATTAGAGCTCCGTTCACAGGAACGATTATCGAGGTAAATGATTCCATTCTTCAAAGACCAAAACTAGTAAACGACTTTCCTTATTCAGATGGGTGGTTTGTCAAAATGGAACCCTCGTCCTTGAATCAATATCGCAGAAACCTGCAGCCCATAGAAGAATGTCATGATAAGATAAAGATGATAATAGACAACTTGCATATACGTTGTTTCGTAGCATATCCAGACTATGAGATGTACGAAATAGGGGTGGAATGCGCTGCGACTCTCACAAAATTAGATGAGATGGTTTCAAGAATAAATTTAGGAGAGATTATTCATGTAGTATCAGATGACAAGACGGCAGACCTGGAAATTACCAGATGGTCTGAGGACAGCGGTCAGAAAATACTTGAAACTAGGCCAGAAGGAAACCTATTGCATATCATAGTTAAGAAAGTCAAATAGCCTGTAGCCCTGTACAGGTCTGCAGATTGATGGCACAAAGTACAGATTGAACCTTAAACCTGGCATCAGAACTGCTATTTCTCTATAGGGTTTGCTATCATGTTACCCCACTCTGTCCACGAACCGTCGTAATTCTTTACATTGGGATATCCCAGCAAATATTTTAGAACAAACCAGGTATGCGAAGACCTTTCTCCTATCCTGCAGTATGTAATTATATCCTTATCTGATGTTATGCCCTTGTTCTTGTACATCTCTTCCAGTTCCTCCCTGAGTTTGAATGTGCCATCCTCCCTTACAGCCTGTGCCCACGGTATATTCTCTGCACCCGGGATATGGCCTCCTCTTTGTGCGTGCTCCGTAGGGTATTCTGGGGGTGCAAGTATCTCCCCGGTAAATTCCTTGGGACTCCGAACATCAACCATTTTCACCTTGGGCTTTTGGTCCAAGGCTTTTTTCACGTTGTCTAAGAACACTCTAATGGTCTCGTCCGGGGCGGACGCTTTAAAGTTGCCTTCTGATAGGCTCTGTGGGATATCTTTGGTCAAAGGTCGGTCTTCCTCGAGCCATTTTTTTCTTCCACCATTCATCAATCTAACGTCATTGGATCCATAATATTTGAAGACCCAAAACGCAAAAGCGGCAAACCAATTGTTAAAATCCCCATAAAGAACTAAAATGCTCTCATTGTTTACACCGGCTCGTCGTAGCAATTTTTCACACGAGTCCCTTGATAGAATGTTTCTATTAGTCGGATCGTTAATATCTTCTTTCCAATCAAACAACACAGCATTGGGAATATGTCCCAACTGGTAATTGGCCTTGGGATCGTAATCTACTTCTGCTATTCTGACATTTGAGTCCTTATAGTGATCCTCGACCCACTGGGTGTCCACTAAAACCTCTGGATGTGCATATTCCATATAAGGATCAAAGTGACGAATGTGTATATATTAGGTTTTATGTTCCGAGACCTAATGGATGGTCGGTTTTGGTTGCACAACTGGTATATACGTCTGCATTCCTGCAGTGCTCGTATCCAGTGTAGGTGGAGTGGATTATATTTTATTGCGTCCGAGTTAACTCTTATAGTTATTCCGATAAAGAAAAGATGCGGTAAAGGAATGCCTCCTCTCTCGCGTTGGCCATATGATCATACGATGCATCCTTGAATATACCTATTAGTGTAGCGGTCCTGGTTCTGAAGTACAACTATCCTCGATATTTCGCTTTCATCCATTATAACGAATCCAGGAAGATTTTTTACCAGAAGATGTGCAATAGTTTTTACCTCGTTCATTTCTAGCATATTACTCTTCTCCAAACGCTGGGTCGACATTCCAATGTGCATATAAGATTTGATTTCTACGAAGTGTGGGTTTGCTTGTGACACGAGCAGCGCAAAGTCATTCGCAAGGTCTGTCCCTTCGTTATAACCTCTAATAATCGTCATTCTAAGTACCGTTCTGGTCTTAGCAGTCGCTAAAAATTCCAAGCTTTCCCTCCATCTTTCCCACGCATCCCTGTATCGCGGTCTGTTAATCATATGGAACATTTTCCTGTTGACTGCATTTGTCGACAGGTAAAGCTGGGTAGGTAATGCATCTTCGTCGGCAAGCCTCTTTAGCATTCTTGGTTCCTGGCCGTTGGTCACTAGGAAAACAGATTTAGTGGCCCTGAGACTTTTCAAATATTTGATCAGTTGTGGCAATTTGGGATACATGGTCGGTTCGCCAGATAATGATATAGCATAATGAGCGGGTAGCAAACTTTCGTCCAGCCTTTTCGCGTCGTTTTTTTTGTTACCATAATACCCAGAAAGGAGGCGCTCCCTTTCTTTCATCAACTCGTTGACAATGACATCCGGTTCATCAACAAGATGCGCAGGCATTTGTAGAGTATCGTAAAATTCCGTTGGTCGCCAGCAATAAATGCATCTATTTTCACAGTTCATTGCTGTAGGTGTCATTTCCATACACCGATGAGTCGAAATTCCATAAAATTTGTGTTTGTAGCAATTTCCTTCGTTTGCAAACGATTTCTTAGTCCAGTGGCAAAGCTCTACAGCTGAATGGTTGTACACGCCATACTTTGCCTTCTGTAGCTTTGATTTTGTCGAGGATGATATCTGTATTAAATTATCTTTCTCCGAATGGGAGATGTATTCGCCTGAACAGCTCATTTACAGATAGAGAGCTTTGAAACCAGGGGATTTAAAGTTTCCAATCTTGACGGATATCTCTAACCTTTATTAGAAATCTAGAACATTGCAGGTACAAGAAATAGTCCATCTTCGGAATTGATGTAACAGTAGTCTGGTTCTCACTTACAGTATTTTGTATTTACTTGCGTACGAGCGGAAGAACAGAAAATAAAAACCATACAGGGTGAGTTTATAATATGAAGGAGAACGGTTAAAAATTTTTGTAGTCCTTCCTAGGGAAATAAAGTGATGAGTGCAGATACGACTGAAATCATGACTGTGGGGCTTAGCCTCGTGGGCTGGAAGAAGCTGCCAGCAGACAGTGCAGTTCATGTAGGAGGTCGCAACATTCGAAAGGTGCTAGTATCAGTGGACGTCAGCACTGCAGAATTGCTCTTAGCAAAGAATATGGGCTGCGATGCAGTTATCGCGCATCATCCAATTGGGGTGTCTGCTATCAATTTTCATAAGGTCTTTGACAGGCACGTGGATTATATGGTAGAAAATGGAATTCCAAAAAATGCTGCCGAGGATGCGGTAAGAGCCCTAAAGCAAAGAACGCAAATGAAGTCCCACGCTAATATCTACAGGCAAACAGTAGACACTGCAAAGGCTTTACAAATTGCTCTGGTAAATATACACCAACCTTGCGACGAGTTCATGCGTAGGATCATTATGACAAAAATTAAATCAATCAAATGCACTGGAAGAGTTTCAAATCTGCTAAAAGTTCTCCAAGAAATTCCGGAATTCCGAAATGCCGTAACTAGACCACTGGTGGTCCTAGGAAGCATGCGAAACAATGTGGGTAGGATGGCTCTGGTTTTGGCCGCTGGAACAAATGGGGGCTACCGAATTGCTAAGCTATATTATGAGAACGATATAACTACTGTTATTTATCTTCACATCGATCCAGGAGAGGCGGCCCGGCTGAAATCTGAAAAAGTGAAAGGGAACCTTGTACTCCTTGGCCACCTGGCCGGGGACTCAATTGGCTTAAATGCCTTCGCTGACAAACTAGAACGACGCGGTATCCAAACCATCAGGCTAGGTATTATTTCCGGCTCTTAAGAAAAGAATAGAATGGCAAGTTAGGATCATGTATTGGTTATGCGAGTATCAAGGAGCGAGAACTGTATAAATAGAGTCAATGCTAATAATGATTCCGCGGCCTTCGTAGTATAGCCTGGTCAGTATAGGCGGCTGTGGTGGCGGGGATCGAAAACAGGCAGAATATGGATTTGCTTGCAGAGACCGCTTGAGGAGGGTTCAAATCCCTCCGAAGGCCCTACATAAATTGGCTATGTTTTCAGCTTCGGATGATGACGAACTATCGTATCTCCTCAGCATCAATCGCCCTCGTCGCAGTTCAAATAAATGGTATGCGTGCCGGAGACGGGATTCGAGCCCGCGACCTTTCGATTATGAGTCGAACGCTCCAGCCAGGCTGAGCTACTCCGGCACCAAAAGCTCTGGCAGCGTTCAGCCAATAAAGCCTCTTTTTGAACATAATATAAAGTACTCAAACCTTGTGGGAAAATTTACACTCAAATATACCAGGGGCATGCTAGACCATATTGTGGAAAATCCAAGAAACATTTGATTGTTTGACGGTCGAATACCGCGTTCAAAAACGTCAGAGCCAACTACCCTTCTGAAGGCTCTTCATTGTTTTCACTTATCGCCGAGGGATTTTTGGATAAGCCTAGACAAATGTTTCCACTAGTGAGCACAGTCAAGTAGAAGTGGATTCCTCTGATACCACTACTTTCATTACTTCGTTTCCGACTTGTTTTTGGAGTGGATAGAACAACTTAAGCTCTTCAGGATCGTACTCTTCGACCCATCTGAATTTCCTCTGTAAGGTAGCCGTATAAACTTTCTTCCAGTCCAAATCCACGTAAAGCAGCCAGGCCGCTATCACCCTAGGATCTATATAATTCCTCAGTGAGGTGCCTAGGCTGTAGTCACGGGTTTCTTTCTGTAGTTTTAGTTGCAATTCTATTCTCTCTAGCCTGTCCTTGATTCTTTTTACTTGACTTTCTGTTTTCGAGCGGTCCGAGTCAAGTTCTGACCTCAGTTTTCTGATAGTCTCCTCTTTTTTAGCCACCGAGTCCTTAAACTTTTGGATTGCCTTTACACTAGCAGGGTTTTTTGGATCAATTCCTTTTTTGTGATTACAAGTAATCGCCGCATTCAGGTTTGCAATCTTAACCGCGTAAATTTTCTCGGCTTCTGAAGACATTTTGTCAATCCTGTTGAAGGGTGGTCTTGCTAAGGTTTCTCTAACTACATTTGTCGTGATGAAAGTTCGAAATACTTTAGCAGTCAGTCCTGGGAGATTCTTGCTATCTATGCTTCTCAAGAAAGCATTAACCTTGCTTGAAGTTATGCCTTCAAATATTTGTGAGGTTCTCTCTTTTCCCTGCATTAGCGTCTTGAGGTTATTATATAACCCGATAGTATCCTCGCTGGTAACTTTGACTATTTTCTGCCAGGGTACACTGTCTTTTCCCAGAAAATTGAATTCTATGAGCTTTCCGCCATCTTTATCTTCTTTGAAAGTGATATGCTCTACCCTTAATGTTGACGCACCTACGGTGTCGGCTTCCTCGGGGTCCTTTTCATCTCCTACTCTCATTGCGAGTTTAAATATTAGGTAGCAGACAGTAGACGTTTTCCTCTGGTTAACATCCCGGGATTTGAGCATCCTGTTAATGATCTCGCGCTGTACCCTGCTGATGTGTCTCTCCAATCTGTTGGCTTTATCATATTTTTCCCTATCGCTATTCTGCCTTAGGCTGGAAGAGTCATGCAGCCAAACGTATTTCCTTTTGCCCGTCAGCTTTTCAATCCAGGTTGCAAGCCAAGTGGAGGAGTGATCATGAATTATTCCTTTCCAATTCCCTTCGGGTACGGGTGCCTCTTCCCCAAGATTTAAAATCACGTCGCTGGGGGTAACTCGAGGTTTCCATCTGCCCCTCAGAGGATGCTGACCGCGTCCCATGAAAAGCCCCGGAGGTTCGACAAGCCAGTTCGCGACATCCACTTCTACGCCATCCACAATTGCTTTTCCGTACAAACCCTTTAGCCGGTCTATTTCCGACTTTTTTGCCAACCTAATCTTCTTCTTTTCATCCTTAGGCAAATTCCTTATTCTTTCCATCTCCGACTCTTTCATCATTTTTTCTTGGTCGATTAGGGCAAAAGCCTCCGAGAAATCGATATCAGTTAAACGTGATATATTCTGAAATCTTTCGGGAAGTAGTTTCTTGAAGTCGCTAAGAAAGTTTGCTTGGAAAACCGGGTCTTTAATATAGTGAGTGTCTTTCTTCTTGGACCATGAATAGACGAGCTCCTCCTGTTCGTGACTGAGGGGATGTCTTTCACCGGCTATCGATATTTTTAAGCCTCGAATTTGATAATTCGGCGGAAAGGCTACCCCTCTATGCTCAAGTGTCGTCCATTTTCGGTGAGCGACTTCAGTCTTAAGCTTCATGCACTTTGTTCATGACGAGCAACTCTATTCTTAAACTTTACCCAGCAAGAAAGATTTGCTAAAACAGGCACACGGGACTTGCTTGTTGACTGTCATTCATCAATGCCCAGAGATAATGTCACCGAAAACAGTCTGCCATTTCTTTACAATTATAGTCCCGTTAACTTTTCATCCTTCGAAGGTGGGTTTCCAATTTTATTATCCTCTTATTAGTTTTAGTCCCGTTTTAACTCTTTGTTTGATAATTCGGTGTGGCATTGTCTCCTTTGATACTTTAGAAACAAATTATTATGGTCGCGCGTTCGGTGCAGAAAGTATCGTAGTATATTGATAACCTCAGTGTGACATCAGTTGTAGGGGATCAAACCAACAAGGCATAGAGGTGTTCTCCGACATAGTCAGAAGTAGAAGTCAACCTATCAGTGTCGAAACAGGTCATACTCGTCGCGGGATGTTTGCCCCAGGATCGCTGGTCCAAGCTAAGAGTAGGTCGGATCTCATATTGTTGCTGTACTAAACTTCCTACTACAATCGTTATTAGTGTGAGGTTTGAATATAGCGGTATGCCAAGGGCCTTTGTGCTCGTTAATGCCGAGCTCGGATACGAAACGACACTGGCAGATGAAATGAAAGGTATCGCTGGGGTAAGCAATGCATACACAATATATGGGGTTTACGATATTTTGCTCAAAGTCGAAGCGCCAACCATGGACAAACTCAAGGAATTCATAAGCACAAGAATTCGGAGAATGAGAGGAGTGAAATCGACCCTGACGATGTTAATAATGGAAGATTAGTGTCCGTGTTTTGTGTTCTGCTGATTTTGTGATTTATACTTTGTATCTGAACTGATCAAGCTTTATCAATTCGCCATAGGAACCAAATTGAGAGGGATCCGTACGGTCAAGTAAAGAACCAGAATCGTCATTTTCTCCCCCCTCATAGGTTTTTAATAAACGGTAGGACGTGGACCTTTGAGCTGGTATCTTCCCCGCCGATCTTATTGCCGATCTGATTTCTTTCGGTTTCATAATTTGCCCGTATGAAGATCCAGCGGCGGTAGAAATGCTTTCATTAATCAATGTTCCTCCGAAGTCGTTCGCTCCAGCACCCAGCAGTACTTGCGACATCCTCAACCCTTCTTTGACCCAAGAAACCTGGATATTGTTGATATGTCTATTCAGCGCTATTCGAGCCACGGCGTGCATCATTAGAACTTCATTTCCAGTAGCACCTGCTCTTAAACCGGGTACGGTGTGGCGACTATACATCGGAGCTTCAGTGTGAACAAAGCTCAAAGGTACAAACTCTGTAAATCCACCCGTTTCCTTCTGTATTGACCTGAGCAAAATCAAGTGCTTTGCTCTATCACTCGGACTTTCTACATGCCCGTACATGATGGTACTTGTTGTGGGGATACCAATGTAGTGTGCATATTTTATTATTGAAACCCATTCACTAACTTTTATTCGTCCAGGGGAAATAACGTCACGGATATGCTGGTCCAGTATTTCAGCTGCTGTTCCGGGGTGGCTTCCAACACCTGCCTCTTTAAGCATTTTCATATACTCTGGAATAGGAACACCTAGACTCCTTGCTCCGTATAGGATCTCTTCAGGAGAAAAAGCGTGTATATGTATGTCAGGAAGAGCCTTCTTAATGGCCTCGCAAATATCTATGTAAAGCCTCCCATCCATTTTAGGTGGAAGTCCCGCTTGAATGCATACTTCTGTCGCCCCTAATTTCCATGCTTGTTTTGCTCTGGTTACTATCTCTTCAATCGGCAGCATGTATCCCTCCTCTTCTAGGAAGCCGCGACTAAAAGCACAGAAGCCGCATCGTTTGACGCATACATTTGTGAAATTGATATTTCTATTAATAACGTACGTCACAAAGTCGCCGGTCGCCCTCCTACGGAGCTCGTCGGCGACCATGAGTATCATGCCCATTTCCGTTCCCTTACATTTGAACAGTTCAGTGATTGCAACTTCTGAGAGTTCCTTTTCGTCAAGAGCGTCATCTAGAGCTGATGAAATTACCGGATCCACACTCTTTAGAAGTGAGTCAAAAGTCAGTTTACTACTTCCTCCCGTACAAGACCCCCGGAGTCAGAGAGCTGTTCCATATAGCCTCTAACTGTATCAGAAATGAACCCGTTGTCCGACTTAAAAATAAACTCAGGATATACTGGTAATCGCGCCCTAAGAGCGAAACCCTTTTGGAGTGTGGCTGATCTAATACCCTCCAGCGGTGGCCAGGGGAATTCTGGATTAACATGATCTATAGTTACCGGAGAAATCCCACCCCAGTCATTGATACCTGCATCGAGGAGGCTCCCATAGCAATGCGGATTCAGGTTTGGTGGCACCTGAATGTTTATATCCCGTAGAATGATCCTCGAAAGAGCGACAATTCGGAGGAATAAATCCATTTTGATGGAAGAAGATTTTTCCATTGCCGTACCGGTCTTTGGCATAAAGTTCTGCAATATTACTTCTTGGATGTGACCGTACTTTTCGTTTATTTCCTTTATGAGAAATAGCGAATCAATAATTTCCTCAGCGGTCTCCCCTATACCCAACAATAAACCTGTAGTGAATGGTATCTTCAATTGTCCTGCTTCTTCTAGAGTCCTTAACCGAACTTTAGGGTTTTTACTTGGGGCGGCGTGATGCGGCATACCGACGTCGGTCAATCTCGGGCTGGAGGACTCTAACATCATGCCCAGGCTCGCATTGCTCTCTTTAAGGAGAGACATTTCCTTTTTTGTTAGGCTCCCAGCATTGGTGTGCGGAAGCAGGCCGGTCTTCCTCATCAGCTCCTCTCCAATAGCGCCAACGTATTCGGCCGTCGAGGTGTAACCAAGGGATTTCAGCCAATCTCTCGCCTCTCCATATTTTTGTTCTGGCCTCTCCCCCGTAACTATTAATGCCTCAGTGCATCCATATCTTTTTCCCAGTTCAGCCAACGAAATGACCTCTGATGGCTTCATCATCCTAGCCGCTTCGCTATACGGATCTTTTTTGTAGGTGCAATAGGAACATGTATCTCTGCAGAGATTGGTTATATCAACAAAGATCTTCCTAGAATAGGTAACAATCTTCAAATTGTGGTTGTTAGTATCACGAATCTTTCTGGCACAGGAAAGGATGAGATCATCATCAGTTGATTGAATCAATTCATATGCTTCTCTTCTTGAAATAGACTTTCCTTCTGTAACCCTAGTCAGAGTTTCTTGAGCAGAACTAGTAGAAACCAGGCCATTGGATAGCATTTTATCGTTCTTGGCATAATTACATTCATCCATTGTTAATAAACAATTTCGGCTTTCGGTTTCACCTCTCTGCATGTTGTAGCCTAATCGCGGGGGACATCAGCATATTCGGTTACATTATATTGTCTGCCCCTCCACTTTATTGACCCACTTTTTGTCGCGTCATACAAAGAGGACAAAAAGCAGGAGCATATGATAACAGTGGCAAGCGGGCAACATAGGCCGTACAATGGGCTTTGGAACACGCCAAGCTTAGACTGAACGGCGGCGCATAGAAATATGAGTGCCACGCCGAGAGCACCAGCTGAAGCTACAATTGCCGCCACTACATGAACATTGTCACGGTCGTCATTCTTTGATACAAACTCTGGCGATAGGGCATAGAACACTACTGAAAATGGCATTAATATGAAAGGAAAGAGGAGTAAGAAAATAACAGCCACTGTCATGAAAACTGTTGCATATCGGTTTCGGGTATAGATCGGAATTACTAGCCTGCGGATACCATGCCATAGCGTGGTGAGGTCTCTTGCCCATACTGCAGTAACATACTGTTCTCCCTTCACCATCTTAATTGCAAATTTCCTTCGTTTCAGTTCCGCGCCGAGAGCGCCATCCTCCACCAGTTCTTGTCTCACGAGTTTATGGGTTCCTACAGCTTCGTAAGCGGACCGGGTAATCAAATAGAAGCTGCCGAAAAAATATCCGATTTTTGTAGCTGGGTTGTTAACGCGCAAGGCAGAAAATCTGGTGTGAAGAAAGACTGTTAACAGAGGTAAGGTTATCCTTGTCCAGAAATCCCTGCACAGCAATCTCGGAACAAGCGTGATAGCATCAAAATTCTGGCTCCCCAAATACTGCACTGCTGATCCCATTGTAGATGCACTATGTTTGGTATCAGCATCTGTGAACAGTAATAGATCACCCCTACTTAGAATGTACCCTCTATAGCAGGCCCAATTCTTTCCCACCCAACCGTGAGGTCTTGGGCCTGCACGCAGAGATTTGATCAATCCATTATATTTGGCAGTATACTTCTGCATTATCTCCCAGGTCCGATCCTCAGAAGAATCGTCCATAAGGATTATCTCAAAGTTGGGATAATCTTGCTTGATTAAACTGTCCAAACATCCGCTGATATAATCTTCTTCGTTTCTAGCTGGTACTATTACGCTGACCCGCGGAAACACACCATTACAGGGTTGAGCATATTGCTGCAACTTCGGTGACTCTCTAAAAGATTTTACCATATAAAGGAGGAAATACGACCACGTTACGGAAATGGCTAATGCGATGACAAGTATCCCGAGAGCAGCCATGAGAGTAACAAATTCATAGTTAAAATAGAGTGTACTCATACGTGCCAGCGTCTCAGAAGCAAGCCCGTTTCAGTATAAGCATACTTTGCATCACCTTCTTCCTTTACAGGCTGAGGAATTACGTGATCAATATTATTGCTGATAGGAAAAGAACCGTAGGTCCCAGGTAAGTCTAAGGCGAGGCGGCTGATTTGCTGAACTTGCATATGCTGTAGTGATACGGTACGCCTGGGACCAAATTTAAATATTGCATGAGAGGACGAATTGGTCAAAAAACAGACGCTAGGGCACATCTTTCCTCAATAAGATGGCCCAGATTTCGTTAAGGTATCCGTGTACAGAATCCGGGATGATAAGGTACCCTTAGTTTTAGCTTTTTCCTTGAAACCTAACTCCGCAGAGGAATCTAAACAGAAATGTAAAGTTTCCTTCCGTCCAATTCAATGACCTTGTAGTCAACACCTTGGATACGCGATTTCGACGTAATTATTTTGTTGACTCTTACAAGATACTTTAATTCTTCAGCCAAAGGCAAAAGATCAGAGATTTCTTGTTCACTCAGATCAGCGATATGCGCTATGGGGATAATGTCAGTAGTATTATAACCTCTCTCCTTGCGAAGTTGTTGTAAATTTCTAGCAATATCCCTCATAACCCCTAGTGCAATCAGCTCCTTGTCCCTCTTTCCATCTATGATTACGGCTATCCCATCCTTTTCAGCAAGGGCGAAACCTGGTTTGGGGTCATATGATAGCTCTAGATCCTCCAATGTTAGCTTTACAACTCGCCCATTTTCGTATGCAAGCATAAACTCTCCAGAGGAATCTATCATTCTTAGTAGTTGATACGGGTTTACATTCTCAAATGACATCAATACCTTTTCAAAATCGCCCCTTGCTTTTTGGCCTATGTTTTTCTTTGATAATCTGACTTTTGGTGTTATTGGGACTCCTGTATCTAAGAGGCTAAGAAGCTTGTGTAAATAAGTGTCATTTTGGTATTGAATAAAGATACAGTTTTGGACATTTATCTGTGTCTTTAACATTTCGGGCATTGATTCGAGATCAAAATGATCTTGCGCTGGATAGCAAATCCATACGTTTCTTATCGGCCACCTTCGCCTTAGCTTTGCCTTCATTCTAGCTGAGTTCGAGAGTGAAACGATTTCCATCAACTTGTCAAATACTGTTTCGATTTTTATGTCAATAAGCGCTTTGTTACGAGCTGGCCAAGCTTCAAGCAATACGCTTTTCCTGTCAGAAAAGCAAGACAGATAAAGATAATCCGAAGTGTAGGGGGAAAAAGGATGAATCATTATATCGATTTGCCTAAGTACATGGCCAAGCACAGCGTAAATAGCTAACCTACGATTCAGGGTTTCTAGGCTATCATCCCAGATTTCGTTCCTTGTCATGGGAATATATGTCTGGCTCAGAGTGTTTATTACAAATTCCTCAACTGACTTAGCCCCCTCGTGAAATCGGCATTTTTGGAATGAGGCAGTAACTTCATTAATTACATACTCTAGTTTTGACAACACCCATTTGTCTGCTATACGAAGCAGATCGGTTTTGAGTGCCCATCCTAGGTCATTTGCCTTCCGATCGAAATTGTCGAACTGACTATTTTGGCTAAAATAAACATGCAAATAAAAAAGAGTACTCATAATCTGGTATGTCCGCGTCGTCATTTCCGTGAGGCTAAAGTTAAGCGACTCTATAGGGGATGACTTCCACATAAAATAGAACCTCACCAGGTCAACAGCATTCTCTTTCAGTAGATGATACGCATCTATGACATTACCCAAGCTCTTACTCATTTTGTTGCCTTTTTCATCCAACACATGACCCTGGAAGAGAAATGATTTGAAAGGAGCCAGCGATCCACCGGTTAGGATTACATTTTGCATTAGCAATGTATACGCCCAACCCCTTGTCTGATCGACGCCTTCAGTCATAAAAGCCGCAGGAATAATGCTAGAAAACTCGTCGTCCCTGAGAGACGCATAAGGAGCCGCACCGCTGTTGTGCCAGGTATCCAGGACAAAGGGTTCGCGTTGCATTTTACTACCGCATCTCCCACACTTTATCTCGACCCTATCAATTTGAGGACGATGTAGTTCGAAGGCCGGCCCATCAGGAAGGTGATCTGCATACTTTATTATCTCGTTTCTGGAAAATAATCCAAGTTTATGGCTGCACCTACGACAAGTCCAGATTGGAAGAGGAGTGCCCCATATTCTTTCTCGGGAAATGCACCATGGTACTTTCTCCTTTATTATCTCCAAGTACCTGTTCCTGGGAGCATCGAAAAAATATTCAACATTGCTAGCAGCTAAAATTGGCCGGTCCTCGAGTTGCTCAATCATGTAGAAGTATTCTCTTCTAGCTAGCCAAACGATCTTATGGTGTGACCGCCAGCAAGTTGGATACTGATGCTCCACTCTTCCGAGCAGTAAATACGCATTCACCGCCTTCATTGCTTTTATAACCTTAGCATCAGCATCTCTTACGAACAATCCCTGGAAAAGGCCTGCCTCCTGAGTAAAAGCAGCCCTGTCGTCTATAGGGACGAAGATGGGAATTTTTCTTCGTTCCGCAACCTGAAAGTCCTCCTGACCATTTGCTGGTGCAAGATGCACTATGCCGCTGCCAGTAGTTATATCGACGAACTCCTCAGCGACAACTGAATGGACTTTTGGATCTTTTGCTAACTCAGCCAATCCGGGTATCATATTCAAGAGTGGGTGTATGTAATTTAGTCCTTCAAGTTCTCTACCTTTTACGACTTGAACCACTGAGTACTTATCAATACCAAGGTCATTCAACAAGTCATGCGCGCGATGCTGACCAACTATCCATTCCTCTGAGCCGACTTTAACTCGCGCGTAGTCTTGCTCCGGGTTCACTGCGACCATTTCATCTGTCACCATAGTAAAGGGCATAGTGGTCCAGATTATCAAATAGACGTCATCGAGAGATAACTTTACCTTATAATAGAAGGAGGGATCTTCAACAGTTTTATATCCTTGATTAACTTCCGCGTTGCTTAGAGAGGTTTGGCAAGACGGGCAATATGCGACAACTCGGAACCACTCTTTGAGAAGTTGATCCTTCCATGCTTTCTCAAGGTACTTCCATTCTCTTTCTATATATTTATCATGAAAGGTCCAATACGCATTGTCGTAGTCAAACGACATCCCAAGGAGTTTATCGACAAGAATCCATTTCTCATTGTATTTTTGGATTATTTGCTTGCAAGTGGTAACAATTTTTTCTATACCTACCCGTCGCACGTTATCTATTTTGCTGCCAGTCAATCCTAACTCCTTTTCCGCCTGCAATTCTACAGGAAGACCTTGGCAATCCCAGCCGGCCCTAAATATGACCCTTCTCTTCTGAAGTATGTTATAACGGTACCATAAATCCTTAATTATTCGTCCTCGCAGGTGGCCGACATGGGGTTCTCCGTTCATCGTGGGCGGACCCTCGATATATCCAACTATATCACCGCGCCTATTGATCTCATCTTCCACGAGAGAGCCCAAATCCAAAGTGTTCAGGCGATCCCTCATTTCGTTTTCAATTTCCTTGGCAATGAACTTGCCGCCCAGTTTCATTTACGGGAATGGCAACCTCACACCATTGTTTAAATTTTTGCCGTTCTACAATACGAATATATTCGAATCAACTATCATTTGAGTAATTTGAAATTACTAGATAGGGTAGGTCCGGGAAATCCTCCAGAATCGGTTAATGTCATGGTTGAAGTTCCAAAAGGAAGCTTTCTTAAATATGAATTTGACCAGGTGACAGGACTTTTGTACCTGGACAGGAAATTGTATACTTCAATGTTCTATCCGTGTAACTATGGTTTTATTCCATGTACCCTCGAAATGGATGATGACCCTGTTGACGCGTTAATCCTAGGAGATGACCCCATCGTGTCTCTCTCTATTGTAAGGTGCAAGCCTATTGGCATTTTGCTTACGGAAGACGAGGAAGGTCAGGACTCCAAAGTTATCACAACGCCTGTCTCGAAGATAGATCCTGTGTACTCAAAAGCTAATGATATCAAAGATATTCCAGAGTTCGTTCAGAACCAAGTTAAACATTTTTTTGAACACTACAAAGAATTAGAGGAGGGCAAGTTTGTGAGAGTGAAAGGCTGGGGCGGGAAACAAGATGCTATGAAAAAGATATCTGAATCTATAAAGCGATACAGCGAACAGACCCAGGGGAGAGATTAGCTCATATCCTTCAATGTTAACTCGACTAAATAGGGCTTCCTCGTTCTCCTCTTGTTGACCTCAATCCAAATCATAGAAACGGGCGAAATTCAAAGTAGATTATGGATAGAGAATGCACATTCTGATAGAATGTCCCGTCTGGCATTAGACCATGTCCAAAGTCGGCAGTCGCCGCGTTTACAAAGCCTTGTATTGATCGCTCCATCTCATGTAGGCCCTAATCATTTCTGTACTAATACTTGGCTTTCTTACCTTGAATATTTCTTTTAAATCGGACATGGTAACTGGCCTCGGATTGGACGTTGACTCTAAGGCTTTTCCGCTCTCAAATAGTTCGTCGACAACCTTGAGTTGTGCAGCCTGACAGATGTCTTTTATGTCGCTTGCACTGTATCCTTCTGCCACCTTAGCCAATTCGTCGCATTTGAAGACTCTGTCCTTTTTTAAGGGCTGGGTATATTGACTGAATAGGTTTGTTCTCGACGCAATGTCAGGTAGCGTTACATATATTCGCTTTTGGAATCTTCTTAAAAACCCTGCTTCTAAGGTCCAGGGCTTGTTAGTAGCCCCTATGACATACATCAGGGACTCCTTTGATTTTCCATTAATCCCATCCATTTCGGTGAGGAACTGATTTTTCACCCTAACCTCCCCCCCTACCTCACTGTTTCGTGCGCCCAGCAAGGAGTCAATTTCATCTATGAAAAGAAGAACCGGAACCTTCTCACTCTCATAAAGCTTTCTGGCCATAACAAAAAGCTTTGATACATTTTTTTCTGCTTCACCTAGCCATTTGCTCATCATTGAGGAAGCGTCTACATTAATGAAATAGCCGTCGATCTCAGCAGCGGCTGCTGCTGCTAGCAGCGTTTTTCCACAACCTGGAGGTCCATACAGCAACATTCCTCTTGGCCAACCTAAGGGAAAAAGATCCGGTCTTTTCGTTGGATACACTATCGACTCTCTGATTGCTCGCTTCGCATCTTCTAAACCTACCACTTCATCCCAGGACACCTCAGGTTTTTCCTTTAGCAAAAGGCCGTCAAAGTCCATCTTTGAAGTTTCGCTAGCCTTGTGAGTGTCGTTTTGTATATCTGAAGGTTCATCGGTATTCTGGACTCTTGTGTGAACTGAGTTCCTTTTCTGTCTGGGAGGGTTTACAGGGTCTCCGGAAGCAGGATCTGATTTACCTTCTGACATTCCGTCGGTGACGTCCAAGGTCATCTGCAGTGCCTTTATTCTGTTTTGGTATGTGCTTGCTCTTTCCATGTATATCCTATTAAGTTTGTACTCTGGGTACACTTGAACCAGCTTAACTAGGGCTTCGATAGCCCTCTGATACGACTGAATAGCCATTCCGCGGGAGCCCTCGGAATCTAGTCTAATTGCCTCAGCAGCATACTTGCTGGCACTGTTCTCTAATTCCTGAGGAGCTAAACTCATTATAATTACCGATAGACTAGACTCAGGTTACGATTTGAATTAGTACGGTGTAAATGTATATTGTTTAAGAAACAAAATAATTTGCACAAAGCCTCTGAACTTCGCTCAGTGGAAAAGCCAAGACAGGAGGGCTAGAGAAGGTTCAAAAATCGGACCCCATACAATTGTCTGGTAGGGAATGACAACCTACTTTTGTAACATGATAAATGGCTGATTTCATACCTCCACTCAGTTAGCAGGGTCAAGCACTTATCAATTTCTGCCGAAGAAAATAAAAGATAGAGCAAAGTTGTAAAAACGAATTGGTAAACAGGATATAACAACCTCTGGGGTGAGTTTATTTAATCTTCAGGAATCAGATGTATTTCAACTAGGAATGGCCTGAAGAATAACACCGCGTGGGGTTATGTCTGGTATCACTGTATTACATCAAACTCTTTTAACGCGTTTGGCAACTCCTCGATTATATCCGTTGCAACAATGTGTAGTCCCAACTTCCGGCATGCCAAAGACGCAGCAACTCCATTGAAATAGACTCCAAAAAGGCAGGCATCAAACGGGCTCATTTTACTAAGGAATGCGGCTACCATGCCAGATAATATATCGCCTGTCCCACCCACCGTCATTGCGGGGGTACTTCTCTTGACAACAGACAGTTTCTGGCTATCACAGATTACATTCACTGGTCCCTTTAGTACAATCGTTATGCGATGTCTTCGTGCCATTTTTTCAATGTTTGCTACTTGTTCTGGTTCTTCCTTGCCAGCTTCCTCTCCGAACATTCTTTTGTACTCTCCCGGATGGGGAGTAACAATTACACCGGAGCCAGATATGTCGTCCAATATCGCCGGCACTAAGGCGGATGCGTCTAACACTACTCTCGTACCCTTTTCCCCAAGCCGTTTCAGAAGACGCTTCAATGCTTCTGGCCTAGATATAGTCATACCCATCCCTATCGCTGCCGAATTAGGCTTTTTCGGCAGTAAAGTGCCTAGTCGATTCGCGGCTCCCACTGTTAATTTGTCGTCCGGTAATGGGAGAACAATTGCATTCGGGGATAAGGCTCTTGTGGGAATTGTGTTCGACTTTGGCACAGCGATATAGACCAAGTCAGCACCGGATCTCATCGCAGCCATTGATGCAAGTATTGGCGCTCCATGATATATCCTGTTTCCGCCCACGATTAGTACTGTACCATTGTCTCCTTTCTTAGAATCTTTCAGCCGCGGGACTGCGAGATTTCTTATCAGGCCGCTATCTACGTGAATTACTTCCGACAATTACACATTACTTAGACTTTAGACTCTACAATTAATCCTTGCGTAAGTGTCTTCCTTATAGCAAGGTTAACCCTTGACCACTCAAAATTCATCAATTTATCTGTGTTCTAGTTACCCGGTTTAACTACTGTATAGCTTCTTGAATCTTCGCTTGAGCCTGTTTCCGCATATTAAGCATTCATTAGTTCTTGGACCATAAACCCTCCCACAGGAATAACAATACAAAATCCATTTCCGAACATGCCTAATACCCTTAGTACCCAAAGCCTTTATAGAAATACCTAGAAGCATTGCTGTGTTTTCGACTGCAAAATCATCTGATATTAGTGTCTTTTTCATTTGATGAGCGAGTGCAAGAACAGAAATATCTGCTTCCGAAAGTTTCAATGAGTCTCCAGACTTTGTTATGACACTTTTCACTTCTCTGACCGATTCTTCATTGGGGTCGACTATTCTTAATTTATCGGCTTCTACAATGGTGTCCAGTAGTGAATAGGAGCCTTTTAAGTGTCGAACCTCATTGAATACTAGGGTTGTGGTATAGGATTTTGTAATGGTTGTGAATGGAAGTCCAGCATAAAACGCGCTAGCATCTAAAACATATTCATTTAAGTCCGAGTTTTTCAAGTTGTCGAGTCCCCTTTTTTTTCAACCTTAGGAAACATGCGTCGACAGGAGAACGAGAAATTGTTATTTTTTGTCCTGCAGGTATCACGTGTGTTTCCTGGCCGTCAAGTATTAATGCAGTCTCATGTGAACTCGTAATTTGGATATCTTCGACTGGGAGCACCAAGATAGGAAATCTACTGATAGATGCAACGGGGCTTATCATCATGCATTGAAGATGTTCTTGAATCACAGGACCGCCGAGTGAAAATGAATGGCCTGTTGATCCTGTTGGAGTGGATATAATTATCCCGTCCATTTTCTCCTGAATTTTTTCTCCCATAATAGTGATTGACAAGACGGGAGTCCTTGTCAGACTTTGTCTTGTTAACAGGATATCATTGAGTGCTGGGGGAGTCCTAATACCCTCTACGAAGGCTTGTATACGCATCCGACAATCATGAAAGTGATTGCCTGAAAGAAGCGACTGAACTATGCATTCGATAGATCCGCTCCCCAGCTCAGACAAGATTCCTCTGTGTCCTCCGATGTTAACGCTCATTACTGGTATCCGAAACGGAGGTATTCTAAAAGCCTTGAGAGTTGTCCCGTCACCCCCTATAGCCAGAATTAAGTCCAGATCATGTTCCCCAACCGATTCGGCAGTAATGGATGTCATATTCTGGCCACTCAGCGGATGTATCGAAAAAACGTTTACATTTCTCTCGAGGAGTAATTTGCTAACGCCTCTTGCTGTCCTGTATGCCTCGTCGTTATTTATTTTGGTTATTATGGCGACATTTCGAATTATCTTTGACATGGTTGGACTGGGACCTATACGTAGTAGTCGAAGGCATCTAATATATTATGCATAAAGTAGCATATGTTTTCGTATTTGCTATTTGAGATGAGAAAGGTGGGTCAATGTCGTTCTCGTTTAGGAAATGTGACCGATTCTGCTAGTCATTTTTTGGGTATGAATTACTGAGCTTGTTTTGCCGTTAGATTAAATAAGTCCCATTTTTAACAATAGTAATTTTAGGGCCGATAGCTCAGCTTGGTGGAGCGTTCGACTGATAATCGAAAGGTCGAGGGTTCAACTCCCTTTCGGCCCACATTAAGCTAATGCATTTTTTATGGAGCGGACCCTACCAGGCTATCTCATCTGAAAAGAAAGAAAATTTAGATATGCGCAAAAGCCTTTTGTAGCCGTTTTCTAACTTCAAAACATTAATTATAGAGTATAAATGTTGTTCTGTGTGGTACAAATTGTGAGGTTTCAGGTATAGGGCCAAGCAAGATCCTTGCCATCGATGTCGATTCTGTGCTTGCGGACACTCTGGTAGTTTGGACAGATGAGTATAACATCCGAATGGGTACGCAAGTTACGAAACCAGAAATTACTTCATGGGACATTTCTACTATCCTTCCAATATCTCCTTCCGAAATTTCGGATATATTCAACTTCATTTGGAAATATCGATGGGCTGAAATTCCTCCTACGGAAAGAAAATTAAGCGAAATTACTAGGAATATCCACAGAAAGGGTTACAGGATTTCAATTTTGACAAAAAGAGAAAGAGTTACCGTTTCATACGTGTCGAAATGGCTTGACTTATACGACATATTTTCTGATGACTTAATGTTTGTATATGATGACCTGCCAAAATCTTCCTATCTTTTTGACATTATAATTGATGATGCACCAAACAATTTGGTTGATTTGGTCTCGCCGATGACAGGTATCCTTTTTGAGCAACCGTGGAACAGGAACTTCCATTGGCCGCTCAGGGTAAGTTCACTGACTGAAGCAGAGCTACTTTTATGACGGCTCTCGCACACATTTTTCCGATGCCATCGGCTTGATCGATGATGAGCATCTATGTAAAAAGGGTTATTACGTCCTGAAGATACCTATATTAATAATACATTAAATAAGGTCAGATATAGTCTTTAATGTCAAAGAAAATTCGAGTAGCCGTAGCAGGGGTAGGAAATTGCGCCTCTGCACTAATTCAAGGTACTAAATACTACGATAAAAATAGAAACGATTCAATTGGGCTTACTGCTTACAACTTGGGCGGCTTTGAACCTGGTGATATTGAATTTGTTGCCGCTTTTGATGTCGCGGATTCTAAAGTGGACCGAGATCTCTCAGAGGCAGTATTTGCTCCACCCAACAATACACCGAAAATCTCAGACATCGACAATCTTGATGTTCAGGTAAAGAGAGCTGAAGTACTTGATGGTGTCGGAAGACATCTTGGTGAAAAGATCAACGTATCTAATAAGCCTCCAGTGAATGTGGCAGATGTCCTAAAAGATACAAGGACTGATATTTTATTAAACTATTTACCGGTGGGTAGCAGACTCGCAACAAAATACTATGCTGAAAAATGTTTGGAAGCCCAGGTGGGATTTATAAATGCTATTCCAGTTTTCATCGCTTCTGCGCCTAAATGGCAACAGGCGTTCCAAAGCAGAAATCTCGCATGCGCAGGAGACGATGTTATGAGTCAGCTTGGTGCAACCGTCGTCCACAAGACTCTTGTGAAGCTTTTTGTCGACAGAGGAATAAAGGTTGATGAGACCTATCAGCTCAATATAGGGGGGGACATGGACTTTTACAATATGCTTGATGAAGAAAGACTGGAAGACAAACGAATAAGCAAGACCAGCGCAGTAGAGGCTATGTCGCCTTATCAAGTTCCTATGAGAATAGGACCATCAGACTACGTGAGTTTTTTGCGAAACGACAAAGTATGCTACGTGTACATCAAAGGCAGGTCATTTGGGAATATTCCAATAGAGCTTGATCTCAAGCTGAGAGTAGTTGATGCTTATAATAGTGCGGGTGTCATGATTGACGCAATTAGAGGACTAAAACTAGCGATGGATAGAGGCGTCGCCGGCCCGATCGAGAGCATATCTGCCTATTGTTTCAAACATCCTCCTGTGCAAATGGCATATTCGAAGGCCAAAGATAACTTCGTTGAGTTTGTGAATGGAACGAGAGAAAGATAGGATTTCTCTTTCTGTGATTAAATAGATATTGTATATACATATTCCTAGACTCATATGTGACAGTCGCGAAATCTTTTCTGTGAATTGAATAACCTATACCTTGCCAATTCTGAGCGCTTGCACCTGTGCCTAATCGGAGTCTTCAGTGCATGGACTTTCATCCTCATTCCGCATAGATTATGCGGTCAGTTTGCCCGTCATTCGCCATGCTCTTTATAGAAGGTTTCATTCTCAATTAATTCCTTTTGATAATTTTAATGCGGCATTCGACTGCATCAACAATAACCTCTGTTCCTGGCCTCATAAATGAGACTAATTGGGCTGGTTTTTCTGAGATATCCACAGCCGGAATATTTGATATTGCACATGCAGAGGCAGTAAGCGTGTCGGTCCTATTAGTGCAGATGATTGCTGAAGGAGCAAGTCCTTTAGTTTTTAATGAATATAGAACATACGCTCCGACACTGCTTCCAACCGCGTTTGGGAAAACTAGAACTCTTGATTTAAGATAATCGCCGTACAGTTCATGTGATGAATCTTGGACTCTTCCTGTGTTAGGATCTATCATTGTTAGAAAGTTGATGGGCTGTCCGGTCTTCAGTGGCTTACCCCGAGCCACACCTACTACAATTCTTCTACATTTAATGCATAGATCTGGAAAGTTTCGAAACGCCCCCTATGCTGAAAATTCATCAACAATTGTCTTTAGGTTTTTAAGGCACACCTTTACCCTGTTAAAGCGGTTAAGGTAGTATGCAGCTTTAACACTGTTTGTTATAGCGGAATCCGTTTCTTTCTTGTCTACCAATGGCGTGAAACAGCTGCACGAGTCACAAAAAAATCTACATCCGGACTTCTCAAGCCTGTTAACAATCCCCCTGCTAGAAGCTACGCGATGTACATCTCTAGCGCAAAAGATCATGCAGTCTTTGCTTAACTTTTTTCCCTCTAACAGTCCTGCCAGATAGGAGAGGTCATTCATACCGAGTTGCGGGCTACCAAGGATTATTAGATCTCCATCCTCGGAGGTATTAAGTTCATCCTTTACAGACATAGCATTACTAGGTTCATATCTAATCAGTTGTTTTCCGGTTTTCTGCCCCACAGTAAACATGCCACAGGAACCAGACGTTCCCATTGCTGCAGAGAGCGATTTTGCACTCAGTATATCTGGCTGATCAATGCCCTCGAAATTAATGCAATCTTCACCAACCATTTTTCCCGCAAAATAGCCGAGTAGTCCCCAATCCAACTCTGTTTTGGGACGAAACGTAGGTCTTATGGATATATTCGCTTGCCTTTGTTCCGCCACTCTGAGGCCAGAGAAGGGTGCTTTACCCGTAACAGAACTTGCAAGGGCACTCAGAGCGCTCTCTTTATTGGTTAAGAGATTAAGCATAGAGTTTGAAAAAATAGCAGCGTTGCTTTCAGCAAAACTTACACTTGTTTTCTTAGGCACTGAGAAAAGCTCGTACGGAATACAGGAAAATGAGGTCGTTACCCCCATCCTCTCATAGGAATCTACTATAGATGTTTGTTTGGTTAGGAAGTTTTGCGAGAGTTTATTAGCTAATGTCCTGTCATATCCCATCGGATTTATAGTAGTTTTCACCCTCACCCTGGCTTCTCTGCTAAAGTTTTCCAGAAAGCTGGTCCCTGCATCGCCTATAGTATTGTAATTGACTCCTGAAAGGTGAGCCCACTGAATGTCTACGAGTCTCTCAGCCTCTGTCGCTTCCCCTATAGCCACCAGAATTTTATATGCTGTAGCCAGGGATGAGCCATAACGACCGTTCATACTGTTTTCCTCTTCGGTTGTCAGCTGCATCTGGTACGAACAAGTTGACTGACGTCTCGTATAAGTATTGTACGATTGACGTGTATCATCGATATTCGTCCGAGCTCAATGAATAAATAGTGTATCTTCATGTTGTATCTTATGGAATGCGCAGTTTACGATACTTACGTGAAGAGGAAAGATGGCAAAATTATGCACTTCGACGTCGTTGTCGAGGCAAGCACTCCCCATGAAAAGGCGATTGAATATGGCAAGAAATATCTGTCTAGCGTGGGCCAGGATGGCCAGAAGATGACTCAGGAAGAATGCCAATTTTGTCATGTGCAAGAGGCACCACCAATGGTGCAGAGGGATATCGAGTCCACAGGATACTATATTCAGAAGATGGAAGGTTGTAACTAGGAAGTTACTAACTACTCTAATTTTTTTACGAAATTCCTTGACGTCACATTGTCTGATTTTTTAACCATCTGGGTCTAGTTTAGTTCAAGATTGGCCGAGATCCAAGCCTGCCTTTAATAGTTCTCTACTCGTCAATAATTAACCGATTTTTAGAACCTATTAATAGCTTAAGTGTCCGTATCAACTAGGGGATGAGGTAATATTATGCTGCTCCAGACCGAGTTACAAACAATGAGGATCTCGCGACGAACCGACCCACAATAGTCTGTCCATTAGTAAAGACTCCCTTCTTGCGATACCGTGTTACAGTCGGCGCATAATAATCTTAAATACATATTCGCACATTATAGCAACTGTGAATTTGGATTTAAATTACGATCATCCACTCTACAGACCCCCTTCAGAGGCCGATTCCCTTATACTCCAAGTTACCCTAGGCTGTTCTTTTAACAAATGTTCTTTCTGTAATATGTACAGAACTAAAGATTATCAAGAACGACCATGGGATGAGATTAAAGCTGAGATAGACTTGACTTCTGATGCATTTCCTCAAACGAAAAGAATATTTCTGGCAGACGGAGATGCCTTAAACCTCGCTACAGATGATCTCATTCGAATAATAAAATATTTGAATCTGAAATTTCCGACCTTGAATCGTGTTGCAAGTTATGCTATGCCGAAAAATATTCTCCAGAAGAGTGACGAAGAAATGCAAATGCTCAGACATGCAGGGCTGGAAATGCTCTATGTAGGCGTTGAAACAGGGAACGATATACTATTGAAAAAAGTTACCAAGGGAGCGACAAGTAAGGGAATCCTCCGCGCATGTCAAAAGGCTCAATCACATGGTTATACCCTTTCTTGCATGGTGATCTTGGGGCTAGGAGGACGTACATATACGAGGCAACATATAGAGGACACGGCGAGACTGGTTAGCAGGGCATCTCCATATTATTTGGCCGCGTTGAACCTTCAACTGGAAGAGGCTATCTATGAAGAATTTGCTCGCAAGTTTGGTGAACCTTTCATTCCCCTTGAGGATACTGAAATCCTTGACGAGCTGGAGAGCCTGATTAGGCTGATAAGTCCTCAGAGGCCAATAACGTTTAGGGCTAACCATGCTTCAAACGTCTATTCCATGGGCGGAACTTTGCCTGCTGATAGGGAGGGACTCCTATCCCTTATAGTGGGCCTGAAAAGGAGTCCATGGCATTTGAAGCCGAAAATACTTCGACGATTTTAATTGATGAGCTCACATCTTAACCTACAAGATAGTGATCGACCGAAATTTGCGCTGCATAAGCTATTGATCTCTGCTCGGACCAATATCACCATTTCTACGCAAGAGGGAGAACTCACTGCCAACTAGTTATCTATTGTGGCAGGAATGTCTTCGTGCTTTGTATTACTTAGTGCTAAACTGAACCTAAACGTAGCGCCACTGCTTTCCAAGCGGTTACCGGAATTGTTTTCTGCCCATATCTTACCTCCGTGTGCTTCAACAATACTTTTGGAAATAAACAGTCCTAATCCCGTACCTTCGAAGGACTTCGATGCAAATTTAGAGAAAAGCCTAGGTAATATTTCCGAATCGATCCCGATTCCGGCGTCTCGTATGCTTACGGTCACTTCGTTTTGTGTGTCATTCTTCTCAACAGTAATTAAGATAGTTTTTACGTCTTTGGATAATTCTTTCACCTCATTTGGCTCTTGTCTAGTGAATTTAATGGCATTACTCAATAGATTTGAAATCACCTGCGCTATTCTGTTCTTGTCTGCTTCAACGGTTAGATCATCTTTACTCGGCATAAGGATTAACGTTATGCCTTTGTAGCTGTTATCAGAACTCGTGCCGGTGTTTGTTTTAGCTATTTGGTTTCGGTAATCCTCCACTATGCTTGAAACCATTTCGTACAAACTAAACTGCTCCTTTTTAAGTCGCAGTGACTGACTTTCAATCCGCGTGACGTCTAGAATATCTTCTGCCAATCTTTGCAGCCTTTTTGCATTTCTGATAATGATATCTAAGAGATCCTGGCCTTGCCACTCTGGTCCTTTGGCGAGCCTAGACCGAAGGATTTCTGATAACCCTAGTATAGGCTGGATAGGGGTTCTGAGTTCATGAGCAGCTACATTTATGAACTCTTTCTGCATTTTCTCTTGCATTTTAAGTTGTTCATTGGCTAGAGCAAGGCGCTGGTTTGATTCATTCAGTTCGGTCGTCCTTCTTTTAACTTCGCGGTCTAGGCTACTACTCCATTTAATAATAAAGACTATAAGCACGACAACCGCAGCGCTTGTGCCTGCCAGCAACGAAAACATCTTCATTCTTTCCGCAAATAAAACTTGATTAATTTCAGAGTATATCTGAGCGCTCGGTGTTACTAGCTGAATTGAGAATATTGTATCTCCATCAATAGTAATGGCCGACTGTGTTGTGAGACGCTCTCCCGTACCATAATCATACACTCCGTGACCAGAGTGCCCTGCTAGTAGACTGCGCGTTAAATTATTCAGGATATTATCCTGCTCAATGAAATTTTGTACCGTCGGTCCAAAAAAGCTCTCTCCCACCAAATCGTCGTTCGCGCCGTTTGCTAGTATAATGCCGTTCTTATCGTACGCGACAAGAAAGGGGGTACCGCTGTCTTTCACGTTTCCATAATGTGAAAAAAACTTAACGGTGGGTATGGATGTTACTACCATTCCGATGTATTCCTTTGAGTCTCTGTTTACAACTGGGTGAGTAATAAAAATAGTATATATTCCCTGTCTTTCGAAGCCATTGGAGAAAACTGGTTTCAATGTATTTTTGCTCTCGCTCACCCATTCCCGAAGGGATAAGTCATTCCCCACAAAGGTTTCGGAACCTCTCTGGGTTATACTCAGCGTGACAATGTCCTTTTTATCTAGGACGAACAATCTGTCAATTATAGGACTAAATTGTTCGTATTTTTCTTCCATGATTTTTTTTGTGGCCTCGCTATAAAGTTCTCCCTGTTGAAAATAAAAAGAATTGGCTAAGCCATCTAGCATTAGCATCACAAGGCTAATATCGGATTCGATATTCCGAGAGATACTTCTAGCAGATTCAAGCTGCCGGTCTTTTTGCTGCTCAAAAAGGCTATTCCTTACGTTAATCTCAGTAACGCCCTGCACATAAAAAAATAAACCATAAGAAAGTACAACGATTGAGACTATTGAGATGACCCCAACTTGCTTCACCTTTCCTATAAAAAATTTTTTCATCTCGGCCTATTACTCATACTACGTGGCCGGTGGTTAATCTAGTTTTTGTGCCAGACTCATGCACGAAGAAGTCAGTAAGACGACATCTGTAGGCAATCTTGCTCATGCTATGCCAAGGTTAATCGGCTGGTGCTTCTGTATGAACAATGTAGGATTTCCACTGCAGTGAATTTCCAAAAATATTTCATATGGTATAGGTTAGATTTTCGGAAAAGGATGGCATATAATAATCTGCCTCGGGTTAGTAATACTTTGACCCGTTAAGTAAGTTTTGATTTTCACTCTGTCGTTCCTATTGTTGATATCGATATTCTTAAGCGTGATATCAAAAGTACATTTTATTATCCTTCTGCCAAAATTGTGGAGAAGACTCACGCTGGCAGGTAACATATCCGGGCGAGTTCTTAAGGTGCCGTTCGAAAGTGCAGTTCTTAGTAAGGTTTTAAAGCCTTCTCGTAGACTTAGAAACCGTGGTGTCTTTAAGACACGGAATAAATGTGGTATTTTCCCAAGACAAGGTTCAAGGTTTGCACGAACCAGTTTTGATCTGTGGGTTTCCGGGCAGCGGCTTCGTTGGGAAGCTAGCCGTGGATCATTTAATCCAGGAATTAAATGCGAAACATCTTGCCGATATTTACTCAACATCATTTCCTCCCCAGATTTTAATTAGACCTGATGGAACATCGGACTTAATTAAGAATAGCATATATTATTTTGAGGATACGGAATCCAACCCTACCTCCTTGCTCTTGCTAACGGGAGATTCGCAGCCTGCAAGCCCCGATTCAGAATATCATCTAGCTGAGGAGATCCTGGATCTTGTGGCTAAATTTAATCCGAGACAGATTTTCACATTAGCTGCCTATATTACTGGTGTTTTTATTGATAAGCCAAGAATATTTGGAACGGCAACACACACAGACATTGTGAAAACGTTTCAGGAAAAAGGAGTCCTTGCGATGGATGGCGGCAGTATAACAGGAATGAATGGTATTTTGATCGGTATTGCTAAAATGCGAGGATTGAAAGGTATTTGTCTTTTGGCAGAAACGTCGGGATATGTGGTCGACGCTAAGTCCTCTAAATCTCTTCTAGAGACATTACTTTCAATTATCGATATCAAGATCGACATGACCAACTTAGAGAAACGGGCAAAAGACACAGAAGCGCTGATACAGACCATTGAGCAACAAATAGCCGGAAGGACAGGAAGGGTTGTAGGAGGCACTCAGCCTGCGTCGCAAAATAGTTCATCAAATACGGGCTACATCAGTTGAACTTTATCACCGAGAGCATCAAACTGTACTATACAGGGAGCAGGTATTATGGGATCTCTGATCTCTTATTTACCTGCATCAGTTCGATTCAGAGCAATAGGGTAAAAAGCTGTTAGATCTTCTTTAACTTTCCATATCTGCCGACGTTTAGGCTGGTTTCCCCTCGGAACTCCTGAGTATACCCATTTTCTATGTAAATCTGGTCTCCTTCTTTTACCATATTCAGCTGCTCATCCCACAATGAGAGCTTGATACTCCCTGTTTCATCGGAAATAGTAGCATCGGCAACTTGGGCCGTCCCGCCGGATTTCAAATTGACACTTCTTGCATCTGCGATATTATCAACTCTCCCCCCTATGCTAACTGCGCGCATTCCTGGTTTTAGCTCATTGATCTTCATTCCTGTAATAATTTTGCCGCTTTGGAATAATAATAATCTTCTGCGCCTCTTCGCGAGCCTATCTAAACTATTTTGTTTATTCTGTGTTCGGAGGCATTAGTTTATTCAAGCTCCCTTGCATCAATAGTCACGCAATAAGGGGTGCAACTCTGCTAAGAGTAAGACCCAAACCGCCAATTGAGAGGAGAATAAATAAATTTTGAGATACGTTATGGAAACCTACCGTTAGCGCAAGGATGAAATAAGGAGCTAACTAAGGACGAAAGAGGAGGGATAGCGAAGCCTGGTCAAACGCGCAGGACTCAAGATTAAAAATGAATGGATGATTAAATCATCATTATTGCGCGATCCCGTCCTTTAGGGGTTCGTGGGTTCAAATCCCACTCCCTCCACTCTGTGCGAAGTTAATTAACTTGACGGGAAATGGAGATAACCATTCCTAGTCAAAAAGTATAATTACCCAACTTATTTTTGGGTTGTTTAAATGCCGGGCGTGAAATCTTTATGCCTTTGGTAGTCATGATATTATAGAATTCAGGTAGAGAGTAGACAAAGCCTATGTGAACACAATCAGTATTTCCATCAAGGGAGCAGTACAACTGATCATCCCTTAGAAAAATTTCAGCTATCTTGTCTTTCTTATTATCCTTGACGGTAATTCTGTTTTGCTCGACGTCAATTTTTTCCATAAAGGGCTCATGCCTCGCAAACACCTCGTACTTCGTCATGGTCTCTTCCATCATACTGGTAAGATATCCAGAGAAACTTGTAATCCCTTTTAATTCTAGACCTCTACGGTTTTTTTCGTAGGTTTCAAAGAACCTATTATATACATAGTCACTTACCGTAATAGATTTGAAGCCAGGTTTTGGCATCTGTCATATAGTTGAGTCTCATCGATATAAGACTTCCGAGAAGTGCGATACCGATTACGGTTTTTCATTGGAATACCGATTCAATTAGTACGGCCGTTGTCGCTCCTTATAATGAATTTTTATTGTCTAAGAGTATAGAACAATCTCTTACGACCTTCGAGCAAATTGAATCATTTCTATATTAATCCCTAAGCCTAGGTGGCAATTTACTAAGAATTTCTAATTTCTAGAAAAACTATATTAAAAAATACTGGTCCGGCTCTGCTAATGGCTTATATCAATGTCCATAGATAAAAAACTAAGTGATCGGGGAATTACCGCGAATAAAGAAGATCTAAGATGCACAGAATGCAAAAGCGAGTTGGTCATCTTCGACGTCGTTTCCAATGAGCTTGTATGCAGTGCCTGTGGTTGCGTCGCAAGCGACAAGTACTATAACAATGAGCATAGTTCAACTTATGCCACCCAATCTGAATTCCGCGATAGATCAAGAACTGGGATGCCCGAGTCACTTGCCATTCATCATAAGGGATTGTCTACCTTGATAGGGGTAGGAGACACTGATGCCAGAGGAAAAGCACTAGAACCAGCACAAAAAGTAAAAATCCAACGGCTACGCACTTGGAATAATAGATCCCAGCTAAATGACTCTATTTCCAGAAATCTTGAAAAAGCTTTAAAATTTCTGAATAATTTTGGTGACAAATTGTATTTAAGCCAAGCAGTCCTGGAAAGCGCGGCCTACATCTACAGAAAAGCAGCAATAAAAAAGCTTGCAAAGGGTAGGTCGACTTTGGGTCTCGTTGGAGCGGCCTTATATGCAGCCTGCAGGGAAACTGCCACGCCTAAAACCATAGCAGATATTGCAGGTGTATGCAATCTATCGAGTAAAGATATCATGTCACATTATAAGTTGATACTCCGAGAGCTCTCATTGCAAATGCCAGTTTTGCATGGCCCAGATTATGTCACGCTCATATCAAACAGATTAAATTTGAGCGAGAAGACAAAGAGAGAGGGACTAAGAATATATTCTAAGGTACAACAGAACAGAATTTCTATAGGAAAAAATCCAAGAGCACTTGCCGGTGCCGTGATATATTTAGCATCGCAAACCTGCAATGAATTTCTCAGACAGGTTGAAATTTGTCAGGTTGCAGATATATCCACCGTTTCCTTGAGAAAGCGCTGCAAGGAGATTAAATCAAACATCATCATATAATCATAGTTTATAAATCTGTGAGGAAAGGTCAACGGCATCCTCTACTGACTTTAGTTCCTGTTCATTAACACTCATATAGGCCGCTTGAAAATTTGGATAGGGCTCTTGACAAGAAAACAAAGTGATTACGGAACCGTCATGGTCAATCCTAAATCCTTGGCATGGCTCATGCCCTCTTACAATAACTCTGGTTTTTGAAATTCTTAGCCACTTCCTAGAGATTTCAATCCCGAAGTGTTTGCCTATGCCTCTTCTAGAATATTCCCACCCATCCCTGTTTCTAATGCCTTGCCGAGGATCATTCCATAAAATTTCTTCCATAATGGTATTATTGGTGTATGTTCGCCCTGCTGTGGAAAGATGCTCTCTAAACGTATCGTCATAGCTTCCTGTAGGAACACCACCATGTACTAGTAAGAGTGAACCTTCGATTAACGTAGCGAGAGTTAATAGATGAAAAAAGGGCAAGATCTTTTCATTGTAAACTAGTTTACCCCTCTGATAACCGAAATGATCAATTATTTCGGCTGGCAAGTTATGAGATGGAAACGGAAATTCAATAGGGGCCTCATGATTTCCGCGCATCAAGATAACAGATTCGGGGAATCTTGTCTTGAGAGAACAAATTGCATACAGCACTGCAAGCGAATCGGGCCCCCTATCGACATAGTCTCCTAAAAAAATAAGTTTATTGCGTGAGTTTCGCAACATGACGTCGGCATTTATCTGGTTTAGAATATACCGGAGAGTAGTTATGTCACCATGGATATCTCCGATTATTACCAACTTGCTAGGTACGCCAAGCTCAACGAAGGATTCCTTAATGCTGCCTCCTGCTATCCGACCCGATTTCCTTTCGTGCCGCAGAATTTCTATGGCACTATCTAGTGACTCTGTCAGGCGGGGTTCATCCATCTCTACCGAGGCCTCATCTAAACCTCCTGGGTTCACGCTATTATGAGAGTGTAGGAGTACAGGTAAATTTAAGTTCTCGTTCAAGGTGATTAACAAGGTGATTAACATCCTTGTTTGCGGTAACTCAATGGAATATCTGTCAGCGTTACGATACAACTTTATGAACCCAGATTTGATTATCTTGAGAAGTGACCGTCACATTGTTTTCTTTTCTGCTAAATAATATTTCTCTCTAATATAGTTTCACTCACGTTAAATGGAATGCGTTGTATATATCGGTCAATGAAGAACAGGAGCCGCTATGAGGTGATCGCGGCGATTCTCAAATCAGCTGGTAGAGACGAAACTCGTACAAAAATAATGTATAAAGCAATGCTTAGCAACGACCAATGTAAAATTTACCTAGACTCTCTCTTGGATAGCGGCCTAATTGCGGGTTCTAACTCCGGCAATAAAGTGGTTTATAGGATTACCCAAAAGGGAAGTAAGTTTCTGTCTTATTATGATCAAATGCGTTTGCTACTGCCTGTCATCGTGGAAGAGAACTATGAAGGCAATCTCTACCACTCAAATATATGAACTTTCTAAACTAATGGTATAAGATTCGTTACAGGAAATCCAAATAATTTCTCAACTTCTATTGCCAAGATTGGAGATACGGGGTATAATGTTCTTAAAACCAATGTGCCGTTTATGACTACCATTTTCAAACATATGTCAACTATTTCCGAAGACCACGCAAGCGATTCACTTTTTCTAGAGATAACTATCGATAGATCAAAGTTTTGTCTTCCTAGCCGTAGAAATTCTAACATACTATGAGTGCCTAACCTTTGAAGGTGACCTAGTGACATGGCACAAAGAACGAGCTTATTTGGGTTGTTTTGCTGTTCCTTGGTAATACTTTCATTTAGTCGTCGCATGAAATTTTCGGTTTGATTTCTATCGCCACTGGCCGATGAATCGTGAGCCGAGTCCTTAGAAGCAGGTCCGATCCGAAGGAACTTACCTGACCCCATCTGCGCAACTGATATGCATGATTTCATGAATTTGTTGGCAGTCACTGAACCAACTTCTTCAGGAGGTTCAAAGAAAACAACGTTTCCTGAAGAGAGGAACGCCTGTATAACTCTAAAAAGAAACGCCATCGCCACTTCAATGCTAATATTTGAATCCACTTCCAAGATCACTAGGGCCCTCCTGGGAATACCCCCTCCGAGATTCAAGTCAAGCTCATCATATCCGCTTTTGATAAGACCATGCTCAAGCATTGTGATCGGCAGATTTTTTATGTTATTTTTGAAGTGAGGGGAACTGATTGAATCAAGTTCTATTCCAAAGTGTTGCGGGCTATACGTTTGAAAGCTTCGAAAACTACATTTGTCGAGTGTAAAAAGATATGAAGGTTTGGTTATCCTGACACCGCGCAATTTCAGAAGTGAGATTTCTCTAATCCTGGCGTATCCTTTTTCTACTTTGTCTAACCTTACTACTCCATCAACTAGATTGTCAAGAGAAGTATCGGCTGGGTCTTCGTTTACGAATATTAGTTTAGCGCCTGCCCTTTCTCGCCATGTCTGTAGTACCCGTTCATTGTTCAGGCGCGCTTCTCTGTCCATAAACGACGCCACCGCGTCCCAGCTGTCTATAATTATTAGGGGAGACTTTACATCCATGAGTTCATTCGTGATTCTTTCAAATAAAGATTCAGGTTCGTCTAGGCGAGCATCCTCAAAGTTGATAGGGACTTCGGTATCACTTATCGACGGACCCGATATTCTTTCTTTTTGGTTCTCTACGTATTTACTAATCCATGGATAAGATATCGACAATTGTCTTGGAGACACTCGCGTACAGATATAGAAGAAGTTGCTTTTGATCTCTAGCGCCTTTAAGATAGTAAGGGAAAGAGTTGTTTTTCCCGTACCAGCCCCTCCTTTAATGACTAGAGAGTAAGTATCCTTATTTACAAAATATTGAAGCTCGCTAGGTATATATAATGACTTATCAATTCTCGGCTGCCTTGACTGTTTGCGCATTAACTCATCACAATAGCATGAGAATAGGGGTAATAAGAGATTTGGAAAAATAAGGTGAGAAATTTGTTACGGGATATAACAACCGAAAAGCTGCTAGTACCAACTACAATTATACGCTTAAAATAAGCCACATGCGTACTATTCCCACTTTAATCCCGGAAAGACAATTATTCACCAGTTCTGGCAGCGTCTATTAACCCCTCAGCGTAACCGATACTAAGGACTGCCAGCTCTAACTTCCCCGTCCTCAAAAATCTAACTGCATCTTCGATGTAATTTTCAGCGTTATTGAATATCTCTGTCAGTCTACCCCTTTCCTTTGATGTCGGCTCGTTCTCCAAAGCACTTCTTGCCTTGGAAAGCTCAGTCCTAGCCTTCGGGACATATCTTTCAATCATATTTGCAGACTTGTTGTGGACATGAGATGTATTATCTGTAGGCTCATCAATATTCGTTGTAAGAGCTTTGAGTGCATCGATTTCAGCGAAATGGAAAAGCCCGGTTATAATTATAGTGTGTGGTCCCTCCCCGAAATCTTGCGATATTAGGGATTTGATTTTTCCCGATATCTTTTTCTCATCTTTTAGGCCAATTCTTGATACAATTACAGCAAAAGTTTCTTCGTGACAGGCACCGCTCTTTTGATCTCTTTCTAATTCTAACAATGAGGAAAGTGCTTTTTTGGGATCTAGAAAAAATACTTCTTCACTTCCATCCTTATACTCGGTTAGAACCATGGTGTGGTTACCGAGGATCAGGTTGTCGTAGATTGTTCCGTATACAGTCACTGCCGACTGAGGTTCAGATGTTATTGTAACAGTTCTCCCAAATTTGTACATGTGGAGACCGGTCTCGCCAACTAGAGAACTAATCCCTGATACACCGTGTATTACATTGGCCTTGATAGATTTTTTTACTGCCCTTACGAGAAGATCTGTGTGAGTAGTTGCAATCAACGGATCTCCGTACGTTATGAGGGCGATTTCCATAGATCTTGCCTTCTCTAGGATTTGGCGCCCATCTTCTAAAAACCACCTTTGGACTACAATAGTATTGGTTTTTCCTTCTTCTTTTCCTATCAATCTATCCAGGTCATGCAGCTCATCATCTGTAATCGAACTCGTATAGCGTTCTACGTATACGATGTCACATCTTCTAAGTACATCTAGAGAGTGTAAACTAAGGCCTCGAACGCCATAAATTCCCAGGCCTATTATCCATAGCATATCCATCTTACTCGCTCGATAGATTATAATTCTTTGAAGTCGCAAATCCTTTCAGAAGTGATTTGGTATTCAAATTCCGAAAATAAAAAATGCGGCCTTATCCGATGCGTTCGTTTTTGCTTTTACGCTTACGTGAGTGGTGTAACCTAGAGATATGAAACAAGGCTCTATTGAAAACCTCTATGCTGGAAATAAACTCCGGTATACTCACTTTTTCATCCATCGTATGGGAAGAATGTGGATCTCCCGGGCCGTACGTTACAACAGGAATATTATATGCGTTTCCTAATATGTTCATATCTCCTGTGCCCGTTTTTCTGAGAAGCATGGGGCGCTTCTTGCACACATCAATGACCGAAAGGTAGAGAGCGCGCACTAGCGGAGAGTTATGATCGGTCTCAAATGGCTCAGTCATATCCTCTATTCTGTGCGTTGCCTGCACACCATTTTTTAGCGCGGCATCCTTTATGACGCACGTTACCAAGTCATAAATCTCTTTACTGTTGTAGGCTGAAGGCACCCTGATATCCACAGTGATTTTGCATTTTTGGGGAGTCACGTTATGGCTGGATCCTCCAGCGATCTCTGTAAGACTGCAAGTAACTTTTCTTGATTTATCTTCACCTGTTTTAATTCCCTCTATTGCCTGCTGCATTGCTCTCCAAAGGTCATATATCTCTTCGATCGAGTTCTTTGCAAGCCAAGGTGCACTAGCGTGCGCACTGGAGCCAACATCACAGGTGAGCCGGAATGAGACTCTTCCTTTGTACCCAATGGTGATATTATTTATGCCGCTTGGCTCACCAAAAATTGCATAATCAATTGTCGACTTGCTTTTAACAATTTCCTTGATCCCAGTTGCATTTCCCTCCTCATCAACTACCCCTGCAAAAACTATGGTACCCCTTTGTTTCGGAAATTCCGAGGCTGCGAGTAACATGGATATCAGAGAGCCCTTTGCATCAGAGGCACCGCGGCCGTACATGTAGCCGTTGGCAATCCTAACTGGGACCCGGCCGGGGACCGTGTCCATATGACCACAGAGCAAGATGATAGGACGACCATTTCCTTTGGTTGCTATAACGTTTCCAACATTATCAATACTGGATTGTTCAAAACCGAGTTCATTGATGGATTTATCCTTCAATAGGCTGGCAAGCTGAGCCTCAGCCCTGGAGGGCGTATACTCTTCCAGTGACTTTTTCAATAATTCTACGGCGTATGTTGGAGAGACCAATTTTATCTTGTGTCGGCTATAAGTGACCTTCCTGCTGGCATGCGTACTCTACAATCATGCCTGGAATATCTTTGCCGGTGACCTTAACAGTATTCTTAAATTCAGTAGTGTTGTTCACCTCGTGGATGACTAAGCCATCTCTCTCATTCTCCATGAGATCAACACCAACAACCCTACCGCCGACGGCTTTAGAGGCTTTAATGCATATATCTTCTAATTCCTTCGTAATAGGACAAGTCTCAGCTCGACCGCCTAAGGCCATGTTCGTTTTCCATTCATTGTCGCCAGAGTACCGGTAAATTGCTGCGGCAATCGAACCGCCAACTACAATTGCCCTTATGTCTCTTGGCGGCCGGTGTACAAATTCTTCAAAGTAATATACTTGGTAGAGAGGAAACATATGCTGTCTATCTTCGATGACTGCCTTGGCTGCATCTTTGTCTTTGAGAAGAGCAATTAACCTTCCCCAACTACCAATTGCGGGTTTAATCACTGCTGGGTAGCCTAATTTCTCCAAACCTTGAAGGGCAGATTTTTCAGAAAATGCTGTGACCGCCTTTGGCGTCTTGATATTAGCTCCGTGGAGTACGGCGTGGCAGAACAACTTGTTACCACAGATTATGGCAGCGTTGAGGGGATTAATAATATCCACGCCCATACCCTCGAGTGCGGCCGTCGAATGAAGACTTTTGAAATAGCTTACTGTTCTCTGTACGACATTCTTCTCTGCAAAAAAAGGATCTTGTTGATTTAAGTCAATAACAAGGTCCTTACAGTCAAGTAGGTGACACTCTTTGACCCCTTTTCTCTTGGCCGCCTCATATAGCGACTTTTCCTCCCATCGAATCGTATCATATAAGATGACAAGAGAAGCGGACGAACAACGAGAAGTTGACACCTTGATTCTATTGGCCCCAGTCTTCACCAACAGTCTGGGCGGGTCTTATTGTGAACCCTTGGTCTGACTTAACTAATTCATAGCTTGCTCCACAGTCTGGGCACGTTACGATTTCACTTTCAACAGAATCCTCTGGCACCTTGATTTCTGCTTCACACTCTGTACATTTTACCATTTTGTTACTCCTTCATCGGTATATCGGGTGAAGCATTATTAAGTATCTTTCTTTCGAGCCGATCATCCAAATATAATTCAAGGATGTCGCCCATTCGCAATTCCTTCATGCCCCTGGCAAGGGTTTTCGCGTCTTGCTCATTTGTTTCCAGGCCGAGCAGTGATAATAGATAGGCTGCGCCATTCTTCCCTGCGAGTTCGCCGAACACGATTTTCCGCCGATTTCCAACTGTTTTTGGTTCAAGAATTTCATATGCTGAGGGATTTTTGAGTATTGCAGCAAGATGCGTCCCCGCTTTATGTTTATATGCGCTGTCTCCAACAATTGGTTTTGATTCCGGTATGTCCAAGTTTGTGTATTGTGAGACTGTTCTTGACAAATCTTTTAACATATGGAGTCTGAGACGATTGCTTGATTTGTAAATCAGTGTTAGGGCAACTGCTGTTTCAGCAAGATTCGGGATTCCTGTTCGTTCTCCTAATCCGTCTATTGTAGTATGGATTTGGCTGGCTCCCGCTTCACATCCTGCTAATCCGTTTGCAAGAGCCAGCCCGACATCGTTATGACAGTGGACATCTAGTAATGTTCTGGAAGAGTCTATATTATTATGTACCATTTTGACCAGGTTGTACATACCTCTGGGTCGCATGATCCCCACCGTATCAGGGATGCTGATCCTCTCCATGTTTCGCTTGTTCATCTCCTTACATATGTCAACTAGGAATTTGGGATCTGTTCTGCTAGCGTCTTCCATAGTAAACCTAGCCTTTAATCCGTGAGCTTTAATGTAGTCTGCTACCTCGAGAGCCCTCATCTTGGCTTCTTCCCTAGATATCTTCAACTTTGCAGATAAATGGACGTCAGAGATTCCCAAGTACGTTGCGACCCACGTGGCGCCGCATTTGATAGCAATATCTACGTCAGATTTAGTTGCTCTGACGTGGGCAACAATATCAGCTCTGAGCCCTTGCTTTAGAATAGTTTTAGTAGAAATAAGATGTTCCTCTGAAATTACCGGACTTATCTCAATTTGATCCACGCCAAAAGAATCTAGCATCCATGCTATCTGGATTCTTTGTTTCGTTGTGAAAGACACTCCGGGATGTTGTTCTCCTTCACGAAGCGTCGAATCAAGAATGGTAATTATTTTTTTATCCTTCTCCGATTCGTTATACTGGTGAGCATAGTAGTTCGCATCCTCCGACACTAGCGACATTATTGGCACAACCTCATTTCAGACCTGTTATAAACCTTTTCGCATCGTTGCGTGCGTATTCCTAACGTTTGGCCGGGTATTACTCTGACAATCGGCAGAACGGTAAACGAACCTGAGTCACTGATGCATTGTCCTTAGTACAATAACAGTATTGGTATCAGAAACCCCCTCTATTCTTCGTACATCATCAATGCAACGATTAATTTCAGAAACGGAAGAGGAGCTTATAATAGCCGCAATGTCGTATTGCCCAGTAATTTCGTATATCACTTCTACCCCATTTAAGCTCATTAGGGCAGTAGATACTGTCGAGGTGTCTGATGTCGATGTCACTGAAATAAGTGTAATGGCGCTGGTTCTATTTTTGTTATCCAATTCAAGGGTAAACCGCTTAATTATTTTTGTATCCATGAGATTTTTTACTCTTCTCCTGATTGCTGACTCCGACAGCCCAATCTCTTTAGCAATTTCAACAAATGGTTGACGTGAATTAATTTTCAGAATAGAAATTATCTTTTCGTCGATAGGGTCTAGTAGATTAGACATTCCTTCTCTTCTCCTCAGCTAATAGGAGGTTATCCATAATTTCTAGCGCCGTAGAAATTGTCGTTTTATCCATTAACAACGGAGGTAGCAGCCTGAGGATATTTTTCCCCGAGTAGAGCATCAGTAGACCATGATTTATTCCATCAAGTAGCAGATTCCTTACGTCAAAACGCAATTCCATCGCCAACATTAGGCCCAGCCCTCTCACTTCTCTGACTATTCTATGCTTGTCCTTCAGTACTACGAGGCCCTCCTTGAAGTATGCGCCTGCCTCCGCAGCGTTTTCAACTAATTTGTCCTTTGTTAGTGCATCTATGGTCGCAGACCCAGCAGCGCACGCAAGAGGATTCCCGCCGAATGTCGAGGAATGTTCTCCTACCCGGAGTGATTCAATTATTTCTGGCTTGCTCAGTGTCAGACCTATGGGAACGCCCCCTGCCATCCCTTTTGCTAGACACATTATATCAGGTACCGCATTCCAGTGTTCACCCGCCCACATCTTGCCTGTCCTTCCGAGACCGCTCTGAATTTCATCGAATACTAGGACAATACCAAGCTTGGTACACGCTTCTCTTATGTGCCGAAGCAATCCTTCCGGAGGAAGAATAATACCTGTCTCACCCTGTATGGGTTCTATAATAATTGTTCCTATAGTTTCATCTATGGCCTGCTCTATATCTAAACTGGTATATGGAACGAACTTTACTCCTTCTAGAAGGGGCGCAAAAGGCTTACGATACTTTTCGCTATAAGTCACAGAAAGTGCACCAAAAGTCTTCCCGTGATATCCACCTGTCATAGAAATGATACCTGCCTTACCAGTATATTTCCTTGCAAATTTCAGAGCTGCTTCCACTGCCTCCGCACCACTGTTGCTAAAAAAGATCTTGTTAAGTCCCGGGGGCGCGATGGACTGCGTTTTTTTTATGAAATCCTCTCTAGTGTCATTATACAGGGACATGTGACATACAAGAAGTCTTTCTGCTTGATTCTTGATAGCATCAACAACTCTCGCGTTGCAATGGCCTACGAGAGCAACGCCGTAACCTCCCATGCAATCAATATATTCCTTACCAAGATTATCCCATACTCTAGCTCCCAAACCACGGTCTATATTAACCGGAAATTTCTGATAAAGGCTGGGAGTATTATGATCTTCTTCGCTCATGTCTTACTGATCACTGTACAGTTAAGATGATTTAGTGCAGCGGACACTGGAGCAGCCACTTTCCCGGATCCTATAATCGCCTCCTCAACTCCCATCTCCAAAGCTTCCGTGCAGGCAAGCACTTTCTTCTCCATTCCAAATCCGATTGAAGGGATTATCGCCTTAGCCTCCGCGAGGCTCATGTGGGATACGATACTATGGTCCAAAAGTAAGCCTTCCACGTTTGTTAGAAAAATTACTTTATTGGCACCTATTCCAGCCGCTATGTTTGCTGCCGCTCTATCTCCATCTACGTTTAGGAAATCGAATTCATCACTGAACGCGACGGGGGAGACAATAGGAAGAAATCCATTGTTTGCTATAATATTCAACAACAATGGGTCAACTCCACTTATTTTTCCTGTAAAACCTCCCTCTATTGCCATTTTTCTACCTTTGTCATTTAAAATAAGGAGTCTCTTTTTACGGCTAGCCCTCATTAGACCACCATCAATACCTGAAATTCCGACGGCTTTTATTCCCTGTTCCAGGAACATTTTTACAATTACCTTATTTATTTTTCCTGCCATTACCATTGTGTAGATTTCGGCAGTTTCTTTATCGGTATATCTGCTTTTAACTCCTCCAGGAGATATCACAAAATTCTGTTCTTTGCCCAACTTGAACGCGGTGTCAGTTACCTCTTTCCCTCCGCCGTGAACTAGCACCAACTTCTCCCTAGCGAAAACGTTTTTAATATCCGGAATAGTGCTAGGATTAAGATCATGAATGATGCTTCCACCTAGCTTCACAACTATCATACCGGGGTTACAGGGGTGTAATTTAACCCATCCTTCTCGTCGTATTGAAACATAACATTCATGTTTTGTATTGCCGATCCGGCTGCTCCTTTCATTAGATTGTCTGATGCAGAGAGTGCTACGATTCTCTGGTTATCTTCATCTATATCAAAACCAATGTCGCAGAGATTTGATCCTATTACGAATTTGGGATCAGGAAATTTGTAAAGACCTTTTTTATCTCGTATGAATCTGATGAATGGCTCATTTTTGTAGGAGCTCCTAAACATTTTCCATAAATCTACTTCTGAAACACTCCGATCCATAAATGTATGATTAGTAGTAAGGATTCCCCTGACAATATTGACAGCATGGGGGCTCAGGCTAATCTTGATGTCCTTCTTTGCAACTAGGCTAAGTTCCTGTTCAATTTCACCTGTATGTCGATGTTTTGCTGGTTTGTATGGTCTTATGACACCGTATCTCATTGCATGATGAGTTCCTGCATTGGCCTGGGCGCCTGCACCCGAAGATCCTATTTTACTGTCAACAACTATGCGATTGGTTTCTATAACTTTGTTTTCAACAAGAGGTTTGATCGCAAGAAGGGACGTGACGGCCATGCATCCAGGACAGGACACTAACTGAGATCTCCTTATCTCCTCTCTATGCAATTCTGGAACTCCGTATGCAGACTTAGCGAGGAGCTCTGGGAAAGGGTGCTCCCAGCCATACCATTTTACATAGTCTTTAGGATTTCTCAAACGAAAGTCGGCTGATAAATCGATTATCCTGATTCCTCTTGCGTATAGCTCTTTAACTACCGTGTTTGCTTTTCCATGTGGGACTGCGGTGAAAACTAAATCACAGGAATTGACCAACTTTTCAATATCCATTGGAGAAAAAGTCAAATCTATGAAACCCTTTAGGCTTGGATGAACTCTATGCACATATTCCCCGGCCCTTTGTCGGGATGTGACCGTGCTCACTTCGGTCTCTGGATGAGAAACAAGGAGGCGTAACAGTTCACCGCCGACATAACCTGATGCCCCAACGACTCCAACTTTCATTATCTGTTTCTTGGTTCTCTGTTAATAGCACACTTTATGAATTTTGTCATATTAATGAAGCGATCCTTCGGCTACGGTTATTTCAGTGGCAATAACACTTCGTGACTTCTCAGGTTAGCTCTTGGCGATCTTTATCGCATAATCTAAAATTGCATCAGCAATATCCACTTCCGAAACATCTTGAGCACCCCTAAATTCGACGGTATTATTTATTTCATGTACCAAAAGACCTCGACTCCTATCTTCCATGAGATCTACGCCAAGGATACCTCCACCTACGGATCTTGCGGCCCTGAGAACGATATCTTCGAGCTCATTTGTTATGGTAGCTTTTTCCGCCTTCCCTCCCATGGCTACATTTGTTCTCCATTCATTGCCCGGGGAGTAGCGATAAATCGCCGTAATTACGTTGTCATCTACTACGATACATCGTACGTCACGCGGAGGCCTGTCGACCATCTCTTGAATATAGTAGATGCGGGATAGAGCATTCCCGTTTTCTTCTCTCATCTCAACTAAAATATTGGCGGTCTCTTCATCTCGAATTGGAAACACTCCTCTCCCCCAAGACCCGATGAGTGGCTTAAGAACAGCAGGGTAGCCCATTTTGTTCAACATCTTCCTAGCACCCTCTGCGCTGAATGCGAAACCGGTCTCAGGGGTTGGTATATGGTGCTTAGCAAGATGTAAGGAAGTTACTAATTTGTTTCCACAGATTTCTCCTACGTTGAAATTGTTTATTACCTTGTAGCCCAGGAATTCCAGGCACGAGGTAAGATATAGGCCCCTGAAATAGCTTACCGTTCGCTGGAGCAATATGCCTCCAAATTGCAAATCGCTTTTCCTACTAGAAGTACTTAAGATTAGATTCTTCGCGTCTATTAACCGCGCGTTTAGATTCTTTTTTATTGCCTTATCATAAAGAGCCCTCTCTTCGAATCGCAACTTGTCGTAAATTATACATATCTCTACCATCTACTGGCCCCAATCTTCACCTATAGATTCTGCGGGCTTTAATTCTACTCTTTCCTCCGTCTTCGAGGCAATCTCAAAATCAGCCCCGCAGTCAGGACAGGTTAAGATCTCTCCTACCACTGCGTCATCAGGAGCATTTATTTCTGCACCGCAATCCTTACATTCTATCTTCAACTGTCTCCCTCCTCCTTTTGTTTGTGAGACACTTCCTTATTTGCTATGGCATTTGCCATTATTGTTTGTAACCCCCACAATTCAACGAATCCCTTTGCCAATCCCTGGTCAAAGGCCGACGAGCCACCGTAAGTTGACATGTTGCTCTTGTATAGGGAGTATTCGGACTCTCTACCTGTTACACGCAAACATCCATTGTGCATCTTGAGTTTAACTTTTCCATTGACCCTTTCTTGTGTTTCCTCTATAAACTTATCCAGGTCCACCCTAAGCGGATCATACCAAAGACCTGAGTAAACAAGCCAGCTCCAACTTTCCTCAACAATTGCCTTAAAGCGAAGTTCATGGTTGGTCAGTACCATTTTCTCCAAATCCCTGTGCGATTCAATTATCGCAAGGGCGGCGGGAGCCTCATAAACCTCCCTAGACTTTATGCCTATAACTCTATCCTCAATATGATCGATTATACCTACCCCGAATGAGCCGACAATACGAGTCAGTCGTGCAATCAAATCGTTAATGTTTGTCCTGTTACCATCGATAGAAACAGGAACACCTTTCCGAAATTCTATTTCGACTTCGCCGATACCATCTTTGTGGAACGATACAAATCGGAATGCGTCCTCGGGTGGCTCAAGAAACGGGTTCTCTAACTCACCTCCCTCTATCGACCTACCCCAGATGTTCTCATCCACACTATATTTTTTAGCCTCGTCACTGACTGGAATATTTTGTTCCTTTGCAAATGTCATCTCTTGATCTCGTGTAAGGTTCATATCCCTTATAGGAGCAATAATTTTGAGTCTGGGATCCATCGCTCGAATCGCGAGATCGAACCGCACTTGGTCGTTGCCTTTACCGGTACAGCCGTGTGCGACATTTGGAGCATCTTCCTCCTGTGCGACCTCTACTAGTTTAGAGGCGATTAAAGGTCTAGCCAAGGCGGTACCGAGCGGATATTTATTCTGATACAACCCATTGGCTTTGATCGAAGGAATTATGAAATCCCTTGCAAACTCTTTCTTTAGGTCGACAAAAATATGCTTCAGACAACCAGCCGATCGAGCTCTCTTCTCGATCTCATAAAAGTCATCATCCTGACCGCAGTCTACTGTTAATGTAATAACATCCAAATTATGCATGGTCTGCAAATACCTTATGCAGACCGTTGTATCTAGCCCACCTGAATAGGCAAGTACTACCCTCTGCTCAGCCATACTACAGGCGCATCCTTTTATGGTATTAAATTTATATCTTATGCTTCACGGCTTGATCTGAGAGGAAGTCCTGAAGGGCATCCAAAAAAATTATGAGATAGATCTGCTGTATAGCTATGCAATACATTTTCAGGTAGATAGGTAAAGTATACCTGGAGCTGGAGAACTGGTATAATTCAACCTCATCAGGCAAACGATAATACTACCGATAGAATAAATTGTTCCCAGTTGCTACAATATCTCGATAGTTGTTAAATTGCCATGTACCGCCGATACACCCTTGATGAAGTAAAGCACAAAATTATGAGTCTTCTGCAAGGTAACAGCGCAGGACTGTCGGGTGTGGAACTTGCAGAAAAAACTGGAATCAATAGGATGACGATGTCCAAATATCTAAACGTCCTGCTGACTCTCGGTCTTGTAAGGAGAAAAAAAGCAGGTCCGGTCAATATATGGTATTTGAACTCGGGCATCACCGATCTTGAATTTCCAATTAATTACCTCGAAATACAACAAAACTATATGACAGCTACTTTCCAAAATGACCCAGACAAGTCACATGGGGTGATTCTGAGCGCACTAAATTCGACCCCGGATAAAATAAAAGTCCTAAGCGAGGTCATTATCCCTACTTATAATACTTTGAATGAGCTTTATGACAGGGGGCGCCTTGGAGAGACAGAGAGGACATCAATACTAACCACTCTAGCAGAGACAATTGAACTGATAAAATTTAATTCGCAGGTAGAAAGCACAATGCAGAATGCGCATGTCCTTTTTGTGGCTGGTTCTGAGGATAGAATTGTTTTGGCAAAAAGCGGCGCCCTTGAGCTCAAAATGCTCGGTTGGAATTCTTCATACATAGGAAACGTTGAGCGACTTATAGATCCCTTCTTTGATATTGATTTCCAACGTTACATCATAAAATCATGGAACGAGAAAAGAGGGTTGATGATATTATGCATTTTCTCATCTCAAGAGAGTTCTCTGCGTTTTCTATCGCTTGCTGCAAGCTCTCTCAAGTCCAAGCTTAAGGGAGAACTATATACCGTAATATTCACCACGTCAGAGTTGGCGAAAAGGCATGAAGACATAGGGGCCGATGCAGCATTTAACAATATACAATCATTAGTTGAGTGGTGTGAGAAAAAATATAGCACCTATAGAGGATAATAATTCATAATTGATTATAATAGATAGGGAGGCACCAATAACGAGTTGCCCCTAATGGTCGGCATTATTTCTTATTCACTGGAATTAGCAGGTCTATATCCGTGTTTCCTCGTCCCTGTACCTGGTTAGCAAGTTATGTGGGTTCTACTCGTTCTACATAATGCTTTTATTAGGATTTAGAGAGAGAAGTAGAGAGTTATTAATTGGTGAATTTCTGTCCTGAATGCGGCGGAGATTTGAAATTTGATCCTGCCAGCAAAGACATGATCTGCAAAAGCTGCGGTTTATTTGCCTCTAGGGAAAAACTCGAGGAATTACGAGAGAAGGGAAGGGATCAGTTGAAAGATGGACGGAATACTCTGCACGATGATTATCTTGATTGGTGGCAGACTTCAAAGAAAGAAAAACAAAATAGATAAACCATAAGGCAAACGACGGACTAACAGACTAGCCAAAACTAGGGTCTTTCTCCTTCCTCCAGAAAAGTCGGATATACGGTTTGTTTTTCCTTGGTGGTTTTTAGCATCGACATGAATTTTAGTTCAACTACCCTTGAACATTTCCTTACGCTGTTGACCAGAATATCCCGCATCTGTTCTAGATTTCTAGCGCGTAACTTCAGTAAGAGATCAAATCTGCCATGCATCTCTAAAATTTCATTACTGTCTGAGGGATTGTTAATGACTTCTTGTGCATATCTCGGTTCAGACCATTATTGTTCACGGAAATATTAAATTTGTTAGTTAATCCCAGAGTCGAGTAAATGTTTATTTCTAGCGTGTACGGTTGTATCTGAAGCCCCCACCTGTTTAGCCACTTCAACAAATGGAGTTGATAAATCCTTTCATAGGATAATGATAAATTTTAAACTGATTCGTCTAAAATGCTATTATCAGTCAACTAGACATCCATGAATGGAATCTGCGAATTCCTCAGATAAATGGATGATATCGTGTAATCGAGTATAAACACTAATAATATCCTCTATAATAGTTCAGCTGCTCCACGCAACCATGTCACAAAAGCTCTGTGTTAAATGTCGAACTGGTATGGGTGTATTCAACAGACAGTACTCTGGCGAAACCCTTTGTAAAAGATGCTTTCTTTCATCAATTGAAGAGAAAACACAAAAAACGATAAACAAGTTCTCGATGCTCCGTCATGAAGACAGAGTTGCAGTTGCAGTATCTGGCGGTAAAGATAGTCTTTCCCTATTGTATGTTTTGACTCAACTCTTTGAAAGAAGCCATCGCGCTCCACCAATTGCAATTACGGTGGACGAGGGAATTAGAAACTATAGAGACGAATCATTGGCAATTGTGAAGGAGTTTTGTGCGAATTTAAATATAGAAAATAAAGTCATCAGCTATAAGGAATTGTATGGACGCGGGATGGATGAAGCAATGCTGGAAAGGCCGTCGTCCAAAATGTCCTCTTGTTCTATCTGTGGAACATTTCGGAGAAGAGCAATTGATTTGGCAGCAGAATGTGTCAATGCAAATGTTATAGCAACCGCCCACAATTTGGATGATCAGTTGCAGACTTTTATGATTAACATGATGGCTGGAGACATACAAAGGATAGGATGGACGTATCCCGGCCCCTCCACCCCTAGATACCATAACCTAAAGAAAATAAAGCCCTTCTGCGAGATTTATGAAAGGGAGATTGTTTTTTATGCTCTACAGCGAAATATTCCGTTTCAAACAGAGGATTGTCCTTATATGGATGAGAGCATCAGGACGCAGATAAGAGAGTTTATCAATACACTAGAAACTAGAAGACCGGGAATCAAATACAATCTCTACAATTCTGTATTAAAGATTTCTAAGAATCTGAGAAATATTCCTACGGATATCAGCCCCCAAAGGTGTCAAGAGTGTGGACACGTATCAACATCAAGAATTTGTTCAGTATGTAAAACTATATCAATCCTGCAAAAAGATCATCTATAATAAATTTAGTTAAGAACATTTACTTTGATTTTTTTGCGTGCTGGTCAGATAATCAACAACTAAGCGCAATTGTTAGCAAGCAACCATCTAAACTCAGACTAAGGTAACGGCAAGATACTCACTCTGAAACTAGTCTCTAGCTATAACTTCTCTCTTCTGGTTTTTAGTGAAGATTGCTTTTTGGCAGCTTGCATATTGTCTTCCTTCACCTCTTGAATATCTTCAGATTCTGAGTTTTCCACCTTTCTTCGGTTTCCAGAGCCGGAATCTGACAACTACTACAAGGCACTATTAAATTAATATAAATTTTTAGGTGTTTGGCAATTCCTCGAGCAGATCCAAAAAGCCCAAGCGTACGAGCCTCGTTACGAGGCGAAACCAGATCATATAACTAATAGCCATTTTCGATTTATCTTTGCAATTTCCAAGAGTGCAGTTCGTCGGTCCTAAACTATTACTAAATTGTTGGTTCACCTTTCATTTAATTATTAATGGGTTAATATAAAGAAAAACGCAAGGGTAGACAGAAATATAGATCAGTTGAATGCTAAATTATCGTTACTCTGTAGCAAGCTATGAAAAATGTCAGCTGCGAAGATAGCTAACATTCTTGATTTGCTAAACAGAAGGCCTTTTGTTACAGAATTTATTTTGGAAAAAAGAGAAGTCCTGACCTTACATAGTTCTTAAATACTATCTTTATCTTTTTAAAGATAGCAAATTGAATGAAGACGATCTCAAGAAGGTTTGGTTTTGTGATGATTGTGGATCGAGTTTTTTCTTCAACTCCGACGCTTTGGATCATAGGAAATTGAGTAGACACTTCCGAATAACGAAGTATGATTTTCGTTCTGGAAGAATATCAAACGACCCCTCTCGTTGACGTGTTCTGATGGGTACTAGCTTATACAAAATACATTTTCGGACCTATATCGTAAGTTTCTCACATTCTATATTCTGTGTGGCCCCTATCATCCTGCAATAGTTTCACAATTTAGCTCTAACAAAGAAATTAGTGCTAGTGTAAATCATCTCATCACCAATGCGTCATAAACTTTGGTAATTACGATCTTAGCGTTTTCAATAAACCAGTTTAGCGATTGCTGTATTTGCGTCTCAAAGGAAGACCAAATTATCATGGAAACAACAAATACAGCTACTCCTATAATGCCAGCTATTTTGTATTTTTCGGTGCGGCTAATGTTATCGTCCGAGTATTCCATTTCTCTATTCTCCTTTGGGAGTTCTCTTAGGTTGAACAAAAGAATGAAAAAGCGCCCGCGGAATAGCCAAAGAGGGAATGACTTTTTCGCTTTCTAAATTGAAAGTTTGCAAATAATTTAGCATTCGCAGCGGAAGCATCGGTACGGAGAGGATGGATGGGAATTAAAAGTTTTCTTGGCTGCTATAACCGGAGCATAAGCAGACTGGCGGGACTAAAAAAATGGTTTGATGACCAATTGGTTAATAATCCTTAAAGACCCCAGTTGGCATTCCTGCCCCGTCAATCACTTAAATGGATATACCAAGATGGAATTCTTGCACATGTAGTGATTGTTCTTATCCTATTCTCCTCCCTGAAAGGAGAAGGATCTGAAAACCTTTTACTGCAAAAAACATTCCGACAGATGACTTGAAATAATGGAGAGATATCTTTCACATTTCATATGATAGGTGATTATGAGGGGGAACAGTTAGTGAGATTGGCAAGGGAGGCAGTTGAAAGCTTTCTCATAAATAATGCTGGAAAATCCATCATTACTAGAATCCCTTTTGCAGAAAAGATTGGAGTGTTTGTCACCTTGATTCACCTGGATGAGAAAGGACAGGAAAGCCTGCGAGGATGTATAGGATTCCCTCTTCCTGAAAAAGAACTATTTGAATCAGTAGTTGAGGCTGCAATAGCAGCTGCTACGGGTGACCCTAGGTTCCCGCCTCTGTCCCCAATGGAGCTTACCCGAACAATATTTGAGGTGAGCGTTCTAACTCCCTTAGAAATAATAAAAGTAAAACATCCGGCGGAGTATTACAAGCATATTGAGGTTGGAAGAGACGGTTTGGTATTAAGGTGGGAGAGAGGATCTGGACTATTGCTGCCACGAGTCGCTCGAGAGATGGGATGGGATATCGATGACTACCTCTCAAATATATGTTTCAAGGCAGGGGCCTCACCAGATGCCTGGGTAATGCCAAATTCAGAACTTTATAAATTTCAGGCTATCGTCTACAGAGAGTCTGAACCTGGCGGCAGAGTAATAAAATTACGATAGGTAGTTTGAGGGCATCGTGTTTAATGTTGGAAGCTTTAGATTGCATTGGCATCTTTATTTTATTCGATGGATTGATAGTAGAATTCGATCTTGTTTAACCCGAATCCCTTGACACGTCTAATTTTGCCTTGCTTGGTAAGGTGAAGTATAGCATAGTGGGCCTCATACTTGCTTCCCAGATCTCTTTCAATGTCTTTTGCAGTTACCCTTCCACTTCGAGTCTTTATTATCGTATATACTGACTCCATAACCTTTTGTTTTGATGATCTATTGATCTGAACACTATTGGTCGACATGTGTTTTGTTACATGAGAAGTGGGACTAAAAATAATTTAGTTTACTATATTTTACCCCTTAAGCAGATAAAAATACCCATCCTGAGAGAAAAGGTCGATAACGCGCTTCTGTCCAGCAGACTCCAAGTCTGAGGGCGTATCTGGTATTTCCTACGGTTGAGACCTGCACTTAATAGACTAAGGGGTAATCATATTAGGTAACCAACGCTTTATTGACTAAATAACTTTTTTATGACTGTCAAACCATCTTATGGCTGCAATATGAATAAGACGGTGGCCATAAATACCTCAATCGTCTTATTGTGCTTGGCAGCAATCAATTGCTGGTCTATGAGCGAGAGTTATGCTCAAGATGTCGCAAGCAACAATAAAAACCAATTGTTCGTCACGTCCTTTCAAAACGTGGTTAACAAAGCGCTACTTTTAACTCATGATTTCGATATCGAAATTCAGAAATGGAAAAGAGGTGAGCAGAACAATGAAACCATGGTATCAATTACGGATTCTTATGTCCCCAGGTTTAAGGAACTCATTACTCTAGTGAAAGATTTGCAGACTCCCAAACAGTTCGAAAATGTAACAAAATTTTACTTGATGAGCCTACAGTCAGAGCTTCAAAGCAATATTCATTATAGAAACAGCTTGGTATCAGGTAATACGACAGAGAGTTTGCTATCCTCAAAGTTATATTCTGATGCTCTCAGATACGAAATGGAATCTTTTGGGGCGTTCAGGGCAGCCGCAGCCAAATCAGATATTGGATAGCTACATTTTATTCTTCTTCGATCGTTCGTAAATTCTTTTACCCCCTAGCCGAAAGTAAAGACAACAACTTACTGAAAAATAGCTTCTTGACGAGTCAGACAAGATGAGTCTAGTGGTTTTCTGACAATGAAGGTTAATTGAGTGCGCATGTCGTTTCTAAGCCCGTGGACGACTGGAAAGATTGTTATTAAGCATAACAGATGCATATTCAGCTAAAATGACCGCTGGAATAGAGCATATCCTAGGGCAGATTACCGAACTTGATTCAATGCTAGAAGATATAAACCAAAAAATATCAAAAATTAGCGAGGAAATAAAAACACAATTTAGCCTATCAAGTTCTGGTATGTCGGTAAACCAAAATTACTTATTGAGTGGCATTCAAAGGAGTCCAAACCCTAAGAACTATATAGTGACAAGTAAAGGTATAGAAGTCGTAGGAGAGCAAGAAATTACGCCAGTTTCAGTATTCCTTGATGCAGTTATTCAGTTTGCAAATGATCCTAACCGAAAAATCATCGTTCTAAAGGAGCTGGTCAAGCATCTACAGAAGATGAACGAAACAGCATCCAACAATTCAATGACCTCGTAAGTCTATATCCACTTCAACTAATTACTGAATGCGCCGATTTGTATGTCTCATTATCGCAAGGTAATTGACTTTTGCTACAAACTCAACGTTCGATCCCGGGAAGCAAATAGCGGAGGACTGCCGTGCGGGCACATTAATGAATCATAAACTCTCTTTAGATAATCTTAAAATGTCGCAGTTCAGAATCATACGGAATGAAGTGCGCTTGTTGTGGAGAAGAGATGGAACAATATAGGAGAAAGGAAAAGACCATCAGTTTGGTATGCAGAGCGTGCGGCCTTACTAATTCTGTAATTGTCGATCCGGATTCACCTAAATGAGATCATCTGAGAGTTTGGACATTCAAGGACGGAATAACTTGGAGCCAAAGAGTCAACTCCGTCCCTCTGATCAAAGCCTGAGATGTGAGTATTGATCGAGCTAAATATCCATGCATTATCCTCCTGGTTTCTAGATGGAGAGGAATGCGAAAAAACGGAGAGGGCAACTAATTCCGAGGCCATTTGATCTTTTAGACGACAAGATTTTCGCAACTATCTTATAATTTAATGGTTGAATATAATAGGAGCTTGCAAAAAGAATATCGCCGGGTTCGATAGACCCAACAACTCTTCTTCAGTAGTTAATTCTTCAATGAGGCTTGTGTCAACTCCCTGGAATGTTTTTTCAAATAACATTATCCAGCGCCTAAAATAGTCGTAACTCTGGTCATTTGATTCTGGGATTTTGTTTACAATGAAAATTAACTTTGCCATATTGCGAAAATCGAATGGCTGACTATGCTTCGTCTGATCTCGCGTTTAAACTACAAAGTCATCATCAACTATCAGAGCGGGTGATCTAGGTCCAAGCAAAAAGGTGAAAGAGCAATATTGTAGAGCATACTTTTTTTCTTTCTCTTGCCGATAATAATCTCCTCTAAGGAAGGCAAGTGAAAAAGAGCCTATGAAATTTGGTCTGTAAATGAATGTATAATTTGCTACTGACATGCGAACAGAAACTGTCTTGGACATTTCTTAAATGAATGAACAATTAGATATAAATTCAAACATGGAAAATCAAGCACTCTATGCAACTTCAATTGTTATGTTCATAGCTACAATCTCATGTACCGCCTATTCAGTAGGCAGTGTCTATTCGGCATACGGCCAACTTTACTCTGACTCAGAAAGAGAACTAGTTCCAGTAGAGGAACAACAACCATTGGAAGCACAACAACCATTGGAAGCACAACAACCATTGGAAGCACAACAACCATTGGAAGCACAACAACCATTGGAGAAATCATTAGCGGAGATAACAGAAGAAATCAATACAGGCACGATGGAATCGATAGTCCAGGCTCCAAAAGAAGAAAAGAAATCTGTGCCGTTCATTCTGCCATTCGATTCGGGCAGTATCACAGGCAGGTAGCCTACGCAAAGTTTGGGGCCACTTGGCCAATCGTGCGAATGATAACTATATGGGCTATAACGAACGCTGGAATCGTTAGAACCCAATTTTTTACGGCAAAGAGAGAGGCAAGTCTTTTTGTTTTTTGCTATTTTACCCGAGAAGGGAGGTAGCATCCTCACTATGTAGATGCCAAGTCCTCGTGCTCATCTTTGGACAGTCCTGCATGTCAAAATATTAAGACGTTTTTATCTTATAATGAACAAAATGGTCATGGCAATTTAACTTATAAGATTAAACCATCGATATATAGTGGCGATATATGGCGGCGATGTCGCTCGATTGGATGTTGTTGTATACCACGATTAAGATAGGAAGAAATTCAAAAGAGTTGGTAATTTTCATCACCTTGTATTTGCTAAGGGGAGCGTTTGTTAATCTGACCAGGAGTGCCACGCTGAAGTTAACAAACACCCTTGCCTGGGATATAGAGATAATTGGCTATTATATCTTTTCGGCCGCGAAGCCGATTAATAAGTTGACAATGATTGACAAGCTTCGCAAAGTTGTCCGACTGGGTCTAGACCTAACCGAGCTTAATGGGCTCAGGTTTGGTATTCAGTCTAGAATTCAAGGGCTAGCGGAACTTGTTGGTATCTCTAGCTTGGGAGTAATAATGCTATTAAGACGTCTTTTAGATTCGAAAGACGCATCTAGTGATTCGATTTATGTACGGCAAACAACTCCCACACCGATAGAGAAAAAACTGTACCAAGAGCATGCTTCTCTTCAAGATAGTCGTATGTACAATGCGCAAGTCAGTTATCAGAAAACACGGAACGCACTAGTTCCAAGGAGATTGATCGTAGTGCTAAAGCCGAAAAATACAAAAAGAATAGAGTTCGCTGAGGTACTGGGAGAAGGCGAGGGAAACGAGGACGATACGCTTATTTCAACATAGAACGGATTCCGTCCTACTCAAAGCACTTTTGGTCGTATTTTAAGAATTACCTTTGTGAACGATAGAGCCTTAGTTCTGATTAAAGTAAATTGCTAGGCACCATTTTCAGCAGGAGACGATTTTCTGATTACAGATGTTTTTTTCGGTTATGCTCCTCCAACTCAGCCAAGGAGCTAAACACCGTTTCGTTTCCACATTTTTCACATCGATATTGTGTTCCCGTAGATGAGGACATTAGGTACCATTTACTGCATACCTACAATTTAAAGACTACTACATGAGCGAAACATGATCTATTGGTTTTCTCTTATAAAAATCTCAATTCATAAGAATCTCAGCCATTCCAACTGCATCAGATAGCCGATGATAAAAGACCCATCGTTTGGGCGCGAAATTGAAGGCAGTGAACCATGAACTAACTTTCCTTGTCGGCTAAATAAATTTCCTTGTTTTTACCTGAATCAATCTCATCCGTACTTAAGTGCCAGTTTTTTTGGCATATAGCACAGCTAATGAATTTTCCCCTAAAAGTCAATTCCAACTTGTAGTGGCTGCATCTTATCTGGTATTGATGTTTGAGCGCTTCCATTTCTTTTATCGTATCAATATGCCTGACAGAATTCTCCGTCAATAGGAATTGTATTCTAGCTTGTTCTTTATTTTCCTTTGGCATGCCAAGTCACCAAGCACAAAAGTTAGAACTAATTCAATAACATGTACGTTATAGGATTAAATTGTATATCATTGCAATTAGTACAATGCGCAAATGTCAAAGTTGCGGAAGAATAAGATTCTATTCTTTGAATTTCATTTTATCGCAGTCCATTTGCAACGAGTGCTATTTCCTCTCGAAAGAAAAAAATGCGCCGCCGAAAGGCTCCTGAGAAGTCCACTTTATTTTCCTGAGAAAATATACATTGCTGTATGCTCTATTAAGGGAAATGCCCTCATGACATTCTCGCACCGCACCTAGGGCAGAATTTCGAGGTAGGTCCTAACCTCAATCCGCACTCTACGCAGAAAAGCCCTCTTTTCTCGTTAATTGCCGACTCTCGAGGGAATCCTTCGAGACCATCCTGGGGCATAGTATCCGTCTTCCTGCTCGAAAACTCTTGAAACAAATCCGTTACGGCTCCACTTGGTTCAAATGAGTCACTGGCATCCGGAACATAGTCTCTCTGACTAGCTCTTTTGTTTATATCTTGCACGTATGCTACCAATCTTGGTATTTGTTGTGTCTTATTAGTGGGACTGTCAATTTCCTCACCCAACCACAATGCGAATTTTCTTAGAGTCATTTCTGGGGTTGAAAAGGTTAGTGAATGAGTTGATAGATAGTCTTCGGTAGCCGCTCTCCCATTGAACACTTTCATGCAAAAAAATTAATACTTTTCGGCTAATAATTATTGCGAATTCCCGCATCTACTGCAAAATTTGGCTTGACGTGGTATCGGCGAGCCGCAAACGATACAGTCTTTCATAATCTGTTTTTTAGAACCTGCCTCTGGTTCCTCTGTCATCTTAACATCAATGCCTGCCGGCCTAAGCATGGGTTCTTGATGCTGAGTCGATTGAGGGGTCGGAAGAGTGTACTCTTGAGGAGCAGGCCCTGATCCTACCACTCCCCCTGTTCCTATGAATCCACCTACCCCAAAACCAGCTTGAGATGGAGGACTCGTAGATACAGTTCCTCCGGTCGAACTTTTCAGTGACGTTCCCTTTTCAGTCGCGGATTTCAGTTCTAATATAACACGTACTGCAAGAAAGTTTAAGGCTGAAAATGTAATCAGGTAATCGCCTATTTTCGAGAAAAACTCTTTTTCGTCAATCTTTCCCTGTTTGAAGAGCTGTGTATCATCGATAAATGATTCGTATTTCTCCTGAGTATCATTAACCAATTCCCTCAGTTTTTCGGTTAATGCACCCAGTGCGTCGACACCGAAGGACATGTTATCGTGAGCTGCTATTCGCAGAGGATAATTAAAGTTTGAGCCATCCCGACCGAAACCGTCTGCGCCCACGACGGACAATAGAAACGCCTTTTCAGAACTCGATTGGTTTTCTCTCTCTTTCCTGTATTTCGGATGGCCAATTGCAAGCTATCGAGTATTGCACTAGCTCTGGAAAAGGCGCAAACAACTTATTTATAGCCAACAGCTTAAACTGATTCGATTAATCGAGGCGGAGGGATTGTCTAGACTGGTTAGGATACCTGCCTTACACGCAGGTGGTCATGGGTTCAAATCCCATTCCCTCCATTCTATCGATCAGGTTGCTCGCTCTTATCGTTATAATAAGGCGTTGCACCTTATGTTGACGGTGCGATAACAATAACGATTTACCAAGATCGAATTGGCTGACTGGTTCCTACCCTGATTGGTTCTTACCCCGACCTGCAAGCCTGATCGGTCCTACCCTTTAATCTATCACCCCGGAAATCCAATTACCTCCGAAAAAGTTTTACCATTTTTACGCTTAAATTTATCGTGATTAGAAATATCACCCAGGCACCGAACGAACCTATCATTGATGCTTGATAAGGTTCAAGCGTGGACGCTTGAAGCAGTTGATAATGAATCACTATTTTAGAAAAGGAAAAAACCACCTCAGCGATAGAAAAAGCAGCAGCTAGTTTTTTGATATCGTTTCTTATTCTTATAACAATTCTTTTTCCTGTAATGGGATCAACATATTTGTCTTTATTATCAAAATAAAATAACACTGCAAATAGTGGAATATAAATGCCGTATTCTGCTCCCAACGTCATGAGAGAATTAGTTAGATTATTGCTATCGTACTGAGAATAAACTTGAGTAAAGGCTGCTCCTCCAAAAAATGCCAATATTCCTGAAATGAGAATGTTCTTGTTAAGAAGAATATAGTCTCTATGTTTTTGATAGAATTTTTTCACACTAATCTAACGATTGCCAAACCATTATTCATCTTTATCTAAAGTTCGGCTAGCAGAATATCTAACCAAAAAAATGAATGTAGGAAGAGGAAGTAACACGATAAAAATACAAGAAGGATCAGGTCAGGCACTGACCTGCCAGCGGTACAATTGATTTCTCTGCCGCCTGAACGAAAAAATATTCTTTTATATTGAAAGAACCAACTCAATTAAATGAAGACGCGTTATTATTACCTCATCACTATTGCGATCGGATTTTTGATTGCATTGTATTTCTATTCAACCCAGATAAACCGACCTCCTTACGCGCTGGAGGTAGATCCAACCAGGGACACTACGGATATTTCCGGAATAATGTACAGGATCCGTCTGACAAACGTCGGCTCAAACAGTCTCAACGGACTAGTTGTAGATCTGGGTGCGACGGACGTACAAAACTTAACATCACTAGATCCCGGACAATCATACTTTTTCTATCCCAAGCCTGATACTCAAGTGAAAACAGTAAAGGTAAGCACTAACGAGGGAATTGTGATTGAAAGTGATTTTCGATCTCCTACCAAAGTTCTGGGTTTACCCGGCGCTGGGCGGTAGTATCAATTCTTAATAATTCCAGATTTCAAAAAGCGACTCAAAAGTTTTCTGAGACTGGTTCACCTTCAAAGGAATTGTTAAAAAAGCAGATAATATATAGCGGGTTTCTTGGGACCGCAAATGGTTTGCTAAGAAACTTGATAGGAGAGGTAGCCGACCAGTACCACCATAGACAGAAGGTCCCATTTCAAGCCTTACAAGATCTACCACGTAGACGTGCCAGCATGACTGCGCTACCTTAGGATTGCTCCCTCCCGGACCTCATCCATTTCGGCAACGTGCGCTCGCGCGCACACGGTCAAGACAGCGCCTTCGCGCTGTTAGCCGCCCGCAACCATCCGACACGGCATGATTTCATTTCAGTAAGGCAGGCGGGTACTTTCTATCTATAGATTTACCTAGTCGTTGCTGATCCCAGCATAAAGCCGATTTCCGGTGAAGGGGTACGGCTAGCACCCCGATCCTCCCTACCTCTACTAAGAATATACGGGCTTTAGATATAATATTTTCTGATTTGCAATACCCAAGAGTTATGTAGGACAGTGATTACCCCGATATCAGCGGTAATTGAACTCGATGGTGGTTAAACTGCGATGGGATGTTCAGTACAAAAACTATAACTTTGTCCGATATTGTTCGTACAATTCTAAAATCCGGTCAAGCATCACGTTTTCGTCTGCTTCAATATGATAGATCCACTCCCTAGCGCGTAAGCTTTTGGTCTCTCCTTTCCCTTCCAGAGCCACTACTTTTCTAACAATTCTCTTGTCTTGAAGAATCAGAGGCCTAAGTTTTTCTTTTGCTATTTGTACTGGAACCTTATAGTACCCCGTCATTATCCTTTCTATAGCGTCAAGTAGAACAGGTTCATTTTTTATGCTCTCGCAGAAGTCATCGGCGATTTCTTTGAGGAACAAAGAGTTATTGCGGTTCATCTGGCTTTTTGCCATCCTATCTATCTACATTAATGCGCTAAATAAGTTATTTATGATATAATTATAATGACACTGAATATTCTCATAAATGTATTTCTTGTGTGGTTATTTCTAGGCTATTAAGTTTAATTAGAAGCGAGTTCGCTCTGCTATATTGGAAGCCGTAGTAATGCTGTTGGTTATCTTGCTATAATAACGTACAAGGTTTTTGTGTAATTCCTTTCGAGTCATTGCGATGTAATTTTGGGCATTTGAATGTCCAACACAATAACCCATATACGTTGGCTTTAAAATCTGATAATGCGTCAATCGGGTCGTTGTAGCTGTCTACACGATAACCTTCTCTTTCCAGCCCTTTCCTCAGAGTCAAAGTGATGTCGGGTTTCGTCATCGATGATCAGTATCTTGACAGAATTCAAACCTCCAAAATCTGATACTAATCTACTGTATCTCCTTTTTGTCTAGCAGTCGATGAACTTTTAGGTATTCGGATAGTTCGAGGGCTTCCTCCCCAAATACGGTTAACAAGCACTCCCCGTGCTTGGAGCTTTGTATCAAGTCTATCATAATTGAAGCTGATCCATCGCTAGTCGACGGATAACTAATACGGTTAATTACATAACCTTCACTAAAAAGCACCAGTAATTTCTGCATAGAGGTATTTGTTCGGTTGGGTAAGTTCTGCTTCATTCTAAGGATATGTCAAAGTAGCTGTCGGTAGCTTATTTATTTTTCATTTAGAGGATAATTTTTTATGAATTTGCCAATACTGGCCAGCACGAGAGAAGAAACTAAATCAACACACGACAAACTCATGGAAGTTCTTAAAAATGTTGAAGGGATAATACTTTGCACACTATTAATTTTAAGGGGCTCCATTGGCGGTTCTTCCTGTTTTCCAAGAATAGCTGAGCGTATTGTATCATAAATACGGCCGCAAGAAATGTAGATTTCTGTTCTGATGTACTTAACACCACCATTTTATATCATCAGCTTCCTAAAATGCAAAATACTCGTGATGATACTTTATGCCACTTTTGATGGTGAGAAGAATGACAATAGTGGTAATAGCAGTAGTTACCTCTGCATTGCTGCTAAATGTTTTAGAAGTCGTACGTCGACGAATCTGAAACCGATACCGATCAAGAAATAAGACAAGAAAACAAATGTAGCGGTTTTGCAGTTTGTATGAATACCGCTAAAAACCTTATTGACGACGCCCTTTTTCCATAGACACGCGTTCCTCTTCTTTTCTCGTGTGGAAATTTTTACTAATATAAAGAAGGACAGAATGATATATTTTAAGAGCGACTATAATCGACGAAGGGAATATCTATGACCCGGCTCGAGTCTACCCCGATCACCTCTGATCGAAAGAAAATTTAGCTTCGATCCACTTTATCTTTGCAATGATCTTTAAGACTCAGCTTTGAGTGAGAAATGCATATACCCCCGCGTCGACATCTTTCCCTAGGTAATATCGGAGGGAATCCAGAACGACATCTGTAGTTATTCAGAAAATATTAAACTTTTGGACAAAATATGAATCTCTCAATTTAAAAATTACCTTTGTTCTCATATCGTTGCAGGTATTACACCTGTACTGGCTAACTGCAGACGTGGTTCTTCAACGTATAGTTGCCCAAAGCTACTTCGGACTACCAAAGGTGCTACTTCCATTATTCATAGTCGTAGATTATATTGAGATTCCAGCCTTAGTTTCAGGCATTACATATTATTTGTTTAGCTTGTTCAAGGACGAAGTTCATTCTCGAAGGAATATTTTGTTCCTGATATTGTTAGGAACACAGGTGGTACATATTTTTTGGATTACGGATGAAATTGTTTATGAATCATTGCTCGGAAATGACCTTGTAGCACTTCCCGTATACCTCGCGTGGATTGCTATCCTTATAGACTACCTCGAAATCCCAGTTATGGTTGACCTGTTCCACAAGACATTTAGAGTGAAAAAGGCTCAGTGAGTGACACCCACTACTATGTTAACATAACGATCGTTGAATATCCTCTCCTTTCTGACACAACGCTGTTTGAAACTTGCTCTACAGTGATTGTGAACGAAATCAGGTCTTTTTTTTGACACTGTGTAGCATCAAAGATCACATAATCATCCAAAGCGTCGACACCTTTCATGCTATCCTCGCTTACGATGTAATTTACCCGACAAGTCGAGCTCAATAAGAACAACTGATCCTTATAATAATTTCCTAATCGAGCCAGGTTCCCAGAAGTAGGTGTTGCTTTTACATTAACCTTTAGCTTTCCGACTTCATGCAGTGCGTACCGAGTTGATCGGTCTAGAAGTACTTCCAATTTAAATGGATAACCCGCCGTGAACTCCGCCATTTTATTTATGCCGTCATTCATACTTATGTCGACTTTTTGTATAGAATCAGAGTAATTTGTTATCCATTTGTTGGTTGTTTCCACCACGTTGTCTATCTCGGCCTTCCTTGATCTAGATTCTTCGGGGCTTAAATCATATCTGTCTACCCAATTCTTGTAGTCGCTACTAATATCGATTATAAACTCGCTACACGTCCTTCTATAATCCTCGATATCCGTAGCCCTTTCGGAATCTCTATCACTTGCAAACATGCAGGTTCCTCAGGCTACTACTGATGCTCAATAATAAATTTGTGTCACTTAGAGTGTCATTAGGACACAAGAAGTATGTTCCCTAGGAGGGATCAGAGCAGTTAAACGAGACGTGTTTTACCCCTGACTTCAATTTTCACCGGATTGTGGTTCTCACTGAAAAGCGTACCTCTTGGAAGTTGCTATTTTACGTAACCTTTCTGATTTAAAAAAGAACTTAATTTCTCGTAAAAGAGAGCCGTCTTTTCTACAAAAGGCGCGTGGCCTGCATCCGATATCAATTCCCACTTAGCCCATGGGATCTTTTCTCTAAACATGTCAAGATATTCGACAGGTATTAGGATGTCTTTTTGCCCCCATATGATTAGGCATTCAATGTCCTTGATTGAGCCGAATGCCTCGGATTTGATCTGAGTAGTGGTACTGTTATTAAAAGCCAATTGAAAAGCATACCTGGCTCCCTGCTTTTCAATTACGTAATCGAATAAATCAATTGATATAGGTAGAAGTCGAGAGGGAGAAGCATACATGTGTTCCAATACCCTTTTGATTTTTTCGTACCTGGCTATGGGGCTTGTCTCCATGGCTGCAGAATAATAGTCTTTGAGAAGGGGTGTTGGCCCTACAAGAAGCCCAGAAGAATCAACTAGTACAAGTTTTCCCATTTTGTCTTTAAGTCGTGCTGCAACTATGGTTGCTATATATCCTCCCAAAGAATGCCCGACTACGCTAACTTTCCTGGCAGGATACTTTTCGTCGATCCCAATCGACTCAAGAAAATCTACTATAAATTGAGCGAATCCATCCATTGTGTAGTAGTCCGGTTGGGTTGGCTTGTCGCTAAGCCCAAATCCGACCAAGTCAATCGCAATTGTGTTGAAGTGACTTGATAGTGCCTCGGGAATATCCCGCCATGCAAGTGATGAAGATCCGAGACCATGTACGAATAATACATAACTTTCTTTGTCACTTCCGTAGTTCATATAAAAAGTTCGAACGCCTTTTACGTCGTTAAATGGCATAGAGATAAGCAGGAATAACCATCATATAATAATGTGCTGCATAAAAAATTGTGGAGATAACTCTCAACATTTGTCTTACTACCCGTCCTCTTAGACTCAGACGTTGTTACAGCTAGCCCTTCCTTAACTGATATAGAGATGGTCCTAACAGTAGAGATACCGTTGCTGCTCTACCGGCCTTTGGTTAATACATGCATTAAGTGTTTACTGTTTAATTTTAGACATTAGCTCTAGGGCTAACTTTACTACTACCTTAAAGTGTACTCCTAGTTGCGGTACCCTTAGATCTAGATTTGACTCTGTCTATAGTTTTAGTCTTCTCTCTATTAATTTCGTCCAGAGTTATTGCATTGGCTATAACAATGATACCATTGTCTTCGTTGTTATTGCCTTCGGTAAAAATAGCGGCATACGGTGAATTTATAAGTGTCTCAGCAATAGAGCCATCGCTGGGGCTTATCCTTAGGTCAAGCTCTTTCAATGGGATTATAGAACCAAGATCATCAATATCAAGTAACGTTACCTGCACCCTTTTCTCCTCTTTACAGACGTCGTTTACTTTCACTAACATATCTGCAATGTATTCTATAAAGACTAATTAAAGAAAGGATCAGTGTGAGAGATTTGGGCTGATACGTTCACTCCGTCAAAACCTAAAGGATCTATATTAAGAGATTTACGACTCTGCTTCCCCTTAACATTAATGCTCACGAAAGCTCGACTGAAAGAAGGATATGCGTAGGATACCCATTGTTTGAAAGATAGTGCAAGAGGCGACTTTCCCAGGGCCAGGGGCTGATAATCATTAATTGTATAACTTAGAGGAATAAGATCCTAATATCTCGTGCTGTCCTATTGACGCCACGAATTAATTTTGATCATAGAAATTACCATGGGCAGAGTCTGCAGAACTTTCTTGAAAACGCCGAGGAGAATGGTAATCGCCTGTTATGATGTATCAGTCAACTTGACTCTAACGAATGTGAAGTAAGTTGAGGATAAGGCAGAAAGAGCAGGGCTACCATCGCGAAGAAATGACTCCCAGTGAAGGTAAAGATTACTGAAAATCCGCGATTCGCGCATATTAAAATGATATCTTAGCAAGAGCGTGGAGCATCAAAATCTTAACTTTTTTGTTCCCTTTTTCAACCTGACAAGGATATCGCTCACTACCTAACCTAATGTTCTAGGCGTAGGCAAATCTTTCTAGCTATAGCTAAGCATTTATTGAAGAATGTGGACTTAGCAGCCCAACTGAAATGGTAGCCTCTAGTATTGTGTCCATAGTTAAATTTATCAGAAACGCTAGGCCATTCCTATTTTGGTGACACATAGGTGCTTTAAACCTGATCGGTACCGCGCCACTAGGCAAAAACGAACCTGTAAATACTGTGGATGGAATATGGATGAGTCCGATCTAGAAGTTTTGTCATTCTTTCATCAGGATTGTTGGAAGTGTTATAGAAAAGAAGGTCTATTATATCCAATGCCTAAACATGCATAGGTTTCTCCTTACCACTGCTTTGGCTTCTATGCAAATGGTCAAGGGCACAGCGAGATAAAGAATACTAATTTGGTTCATAAGTCCAAGGTCCATTACAAATCGATTGAAAATCTTAACAATACCTAGCGAACGGGCTTACATCAAATTTGAACCATTGTTTCCATCTTTTAGCCATTACGTTTTTTTGGCATTAAGCTCTAATTTGATTTCTACTAGCAATTAGCCTATAAAGGAGAGCCTTCTGAACATGTAGCCTGTTTTCTGCTTCTTCCCACACCACTGAATGCTTGCCATCTATAACTTCAGCCGTAACTTCTTGACCGCGTGTTGCAGGCAAGCAATGCAAAAAAATGGCTCCTTTTTTTGCTCCTGTCATCAGTTGAGAGTTTACTTGATACCTGGGAACAAAAACCTCTTTTCTAACCTCCTTTTCCTCATCTTTTCCTATGGATACAAAAGTGTCAGTCATTACAGCATCGGCATCCTGGACAGCGATTAGCGGATCTTCTGTGATATTCACCTTGGCTCCTGTACTTCTTGCTTTATTAATCGCAATCGATATTATCCACTCTGGTGGTTCATAACCTCTTGGTGACGCAACTGAAATATCGATCCCAATCTCTGCGCACCCTATCATTAGATCGTTACATACGTTGTTGCCATCTCCAACCCATGCTATGCTAATTCCTTTTAGCCTTTTCTTTTGTTCCTTAATCGTCAAAAGGTCCGCAAGTATCTGACAGGGATGAAAGGTGTCTGACAGCCCGTTTATCACTGGAACCGAAGCAGCCTCAGCTAATTTAACGAGATCATGGTGGTTATAGACTCTAGCCATAAGGCAGCTTACATACAGAGATATCGATCTTGCAGTATCCTCAATTGATTCTCCACGTGCAAGCTGTATATTGTGAGCGTCCATGTATATTGCGTTGCCTCCCATCTGATACATTCCTGCTTCAAAGCTAACTCTAGTTCTTGTGGAAGGCTTTTGGAAGATCATACCTAACACTTTACCTCTAAGTAATTGTTTTGACCGATCATTTTTCCTCTTTGCCTCTGCCTTCAAAACTTCTGCAAGTTTAAGAATCGAAAGTATGTCCTCCGACTTTAAATCGTCTAAACTGAGAATATTTTTGCTACTTAAGCATGTCTTCGATATCTTCATCAGACAGGTACACCGTTTCCCCCTCGTGTTTGTCATTGGTTTCTTCTCTGCCTCCGACCGGACGCTCCTTTCTCGTCTGTTTACCTTCATTAGCTTTGTTCTTATTGCTTTTAACTGACTGGTCTAATGCCGTCAAACTCTCTGCTTGTTTATCTTCCCATTTAACCTGACTTTCTACCCTCGTTTTACCTTCGACCTTATCGTTTCTTCCCTTAGTTAATTTGCCCAAGAATCCTCCTAACTTAGTTTTCTTATTCTTTCCATCAGTCATATTGATAATCCCGGGGCGTCCTGTTTCACCGCCAGGAGAAGGGCTAGGCGGCGAAATTTGGGCAGTTTGTTTTATTCTATCAAAAGTACCAGTTTCGTTGTCCTCCAAATCTCCGACGTTGTCAGCTTGTTTTCTCTCATATTCTGTGTATGACTGATCTTGCGATGGATTATCCAAGGTTGGCGAAGCATCTTCCGAGATCTGAGTTTGAGGTTCGGTTTGCTTGAGCTTATTTTGTTCTGGGTTATATCCTTCTCCTTGTACGAGAGGGTCAGCCTTTTGAATAGAGCTATCTACTTTGCCAGATACCGTTACCGGCTCAGGTAGCTGCTGCAGTTTCCTTTTCACCATCTGTCGTGTATCCGTGGATATAGTGTCAGCTGAAGAAAAATCCTCAATAACAGTAGGAGATATGGCACCAGTAAGAGGAGCGCCACTCAGAATGGAATCAATAAACCTGCCGGCATCAAATGGAATTATATCCTCGTAACCCTGACCAATGCCGAGATATACAATTGGTCTTGAGGTAATATGTACAATAGAGATCGCGGATCCTCCCTTTGCATCAGCATCTATTTTAGTCAGTATAGCCCCATCGAAATTAGTATATTCAAAAAATTCTCTTGCCTGGTTTATCGTATCGTTTCCAGCTAGAGAATCACCCACAAATATCTTAATATCAGGTTTAACTACTCTTACTATTTTATTGATTTCATCCATCAGGTTTTTGGCAGTTTGCATACGTCCTGCTGTGTCGACTAATACCACATCAATATGATGCTTCTTTGCATAGTCGATTGCATCTCTTCCAACCGCGGAGGGATCTGCACCATATCTTTGAGTAATTACTTTTAGCGACAATTTTTCAGCATGTAGGGAGATCTGTTCAATTGCTCCAGCACGATGTGTGTCACCGGCAGCAAGTACGACAGAAATATTATGCTTGCGCAGGAAGTGTGCCACTTTTGCTACTGTAGTAGTTTTGCCGGTTCCATTTATCCCTAGAAAGACAACAATGAAAGGTCCTCCTCTTTTATCTTTCTTTTCTATAATCTTCTTAACAAGGTCAACCTCTCCCGACCTTGAAAACATTTCAACAATAGCATTTCGGAACTTGATCTGAACAATGTTCGCTGCATTTTGTTCTTTCTCAAGTTTTGTACCAATCAATTCGGATTTTAGCTTCGTGACAATAACGTCGATAACTTCCTGTGGTATATCACTTTGGAGTAACGCAATTTCAAGTTCGGATAGAACCTTAGTTAGGTCTTTTTCAGTAAGCTCTCTATGAATTATATTCCTCGTTGCACTTGAGAGTGCTTTCCTAAGTTGCTCAAACATTTTGATGGTCTAGATACGAACCGCTGTTAATAGTAGCAATTGTTGGCCTTAGGTATCTTCTCAGTGGTTGTGGATGAGACCAAATACAACTTATCTAGAAGACGAAACAGGTTCAGCCCCCACGTTACGCGCACCCGAAGATTGCTGTAGCATGTTGTTTATTTGCTCTTGGATTTGGGCCATCCTCAATTCTATTTGCTGCTTTTGTCCTGCGAGCTGTCTTGAAGCAGTTTCAAACTCTTTTATCCTTGATTCGATGTAATTTAGAGTGTCTTGTTTATTTTTTTCAATACTAATACCGGCTCCAACGTTTACGAGGAGTCTATCGACAGGAGGGATAAGTGCCCTAACGTACACTCCAATCCCAACAGGAACTAGCGATTCTGACTGGTCTCCGGCTGTTAAATTGTTCATCGCTGAGGATGCAAGCCGTGCCTCTTCTATTAATCTCATGGCAGTGGATTCTTTAGCAACTATATCGTTCATATATGCTTCAAGTATCCTGGATTGTTGAACCAGTTCATTAATCCTCTGTTCAACAGCACCACTCTGTGGGCGATTTGTTTCCTTGCTCATCAACATCACTTTCCGAACCTATCTTATAATTATTTTGAATGGTAGATGCAATATCTGAGCAATGGACCCCAAATAGCTATATGAATGACAATGATGGGCTCTAACTGCAGTGCCTTTCAAATTTTCGAAACCTTGATCATATCTGAAATTCTGGTTTCCATCCCATAACGATTCTCTTCTCTTTTCATATGATTATAGATCTTAAGCAAGCGATATGGACTTTTAAGCAAATTGAATCTATGGTCTATTTTCGACCGAATGAAATTAAACACTGTCGAATAAATCTTGAACTTTTTCAATACTTCTTTTCTATATTTTTCCTTGTCATTCAAATTCCGAACCAATATGTCGGCACACCAAGTTGCAGGAATTATTCCTTCTCCGAGTAGAGGATAAACCGTGCCAATGGATTCTCCCGCGCCAATAACTTTTCTCCCGTCCGTAAAGGGTTCGCAATTTTTAGGCGGACTTATCCGTACAGGTCTTCCCACTTTTTTTATTATCTGGCATTTGTGACGACTCAAAAACTCATCGACAAACCTATTATTCTGTTTACGCTCAAAGTCACCTGCTCCTATGTGCGCGTAACCATTCCCCAATGGGAAGTACCAAAAGTAGCCAGCCATAGCCGGGAAGGCCTTCAGATAGAAATCGCTAAATGGTATCTTGTCTGCGTCGTATTTTACCTTGTATTGAATGCACGGAATCCAGAATTCCTCCCGCGGTTTTGGGAGGTAATTACGGTGGAATCCCGTTGAGTCAACGACAACATCAAAATCCGTCTCAAGGTTTTCTTTTCTCGGTACTTTGCCGAACTCAACCTTAGTCCCTCTTATCATATCTTGGATGAGTCTTATTTTATTGTATATGACCATCCCCTTTAGTCTTATATCAATAAAATTATCCGATCGCTCATTTTTGTCAGTGCTGTCAAGATTTACTTTCATATACTTTCCACTATGCATCACATAATCCTCGAAATTCAAACCACATTTCTTCGTCAAGTCAAGCATCACATTTTTGCAAGTTGCCCAAGCGCAGACGGCATCGTGTTGTGATTCTAACATTCTCTCAAAACCTACCACGCTATTGTCGTGATCATCGTTTAGCTGGTTCATGAGATATGCTCCTGCGACACCAATCCCGACAACCGCGATTTTCATCGATAATCTGTTATGAACGTCTACTCAATAAAAATATTGACTTGAAGAAAGATAATAAGAAGCAATGTGACTAGATTCACTAGACTAGACTGTATCATGGTTGCATCACCTTCCTCAAAAAAAGTCAACATGCCGGCAGCTGCTCGTTCCGGGCTCGTGCTCCTTCTGTTGGGAGCTCTAATTGTAGGCCTAGGAAGCTATTTCGGAAGGGGAGGACTTTCATTTTATGGGCTAATTATAGCAGTCGCTGGTTTTCTGATATATGTCATAACTTCCATCAAACGCAGTAGGCAAAACGAAAAAGACTACCGAAGTCCCAAGTAATTTTCCGAGGGAATGTCATTCTATATAGATTGCAGGCTTAAATGGTCTGGAATGTCCTGCTTTTGAGTGTGATCTGGTCATTCCTTGAGGTGAATTGAAACTAATATTCTCGGTACCAGTTTTCTCTTCGATCCTGTTGTTTTGGTCTTCCTCTTGGTAAACCAGTACCTCAACTTGGCGACTAGAACTCTCCGAAGATATCAATTTTTCTGCATCCTTAATAGCGTCCAACTCCTTAAAGGATTCTCCTAGCTTGAGCCTTCTCTGTCTGACTTCCATTGAAATCGAAATAATGTCTCCGGTGATTTTCTGAATCAAGCCTACATTTTTCTTTAATGTTGTTGATAATTCTGGATCCTTGCTAAGGACCTTCATTATTTCCCCGAACTTTGCCTTTTTTTCGGCAAGTATTATTTCAAGGATTTTTTGATACATTTTTCGTTTCCAATTCGCAGAGACGTAAATGTGTATCTTGGTTGGAACAAGTTTGGTGACCTTTATTATATTCTGGATATCGAATAATACATTCTGAACCATTTCCTCTGATTCTTCTGCGGTCAAATCTTCCACTTCTGGACTTGCTACTGGCCAGCCAGAATATAGAATAGAGTGCGACGAAGAAAGTGGAGAATCAAAGAATTTGTGTATTTTTTCCCAAATCTCTTCACATAGGAAAGGAGCAAAAGGTGCAAGCATTCTAACCCTCGTTCCAATGAACTCTGCCATAATACAACCTGCATCGATGGAATTTTCCCGCTCTTTTGACCTTGTTCTGCGCCTATACCAGGCCAAATCCTGGTCGAGTAAATAAAGAATATTGTGCAGGGATTCTCTTACTCTTAACTTATCCATCAAAACCGTAGTGCTGCTTATAACTCGCTGCAATCTGCTAACTAGCCACCTGTCTTCAAGTTCGATCTTCTTTAACACCGTCGCTCTCTGATGTAGATTGTCATAATCAAGCTGTTCTACAGCTATATTGTAGATTTCAAAAAGTCTGGAGCGAATGCCTTTTACAGCGTCAAATGAAAAGTCAGCGTCCTGTAAAAGTTCTGAGGAACTTAACATAGCCAGGCGAATAGAGTCGGCTCCATACTCCTTGATAGCATCGCGAAGGGGAATGATATTTCCAAGCGATTTTGACATCTTTTTTCCGTCCATTAACACGGAGCCGTTAACTACTATCTGTCGAGGCCAGTATACCTTCTCAAATATCGCTACGTGATTGAAAATAAAGAACGAGAGATGGTTTGGGACAAGGTCCCTACCAGAATGCCTTGAATCTAATGGGTAAAAATATTGGAACTCGTTACGTATCTGCTCCAGCACTTGGGAATCCAAGTTACATGCTTGAGCTACTTGGTCAGAGTTCCCTCTCCCTAAAAGTACATAGTCAAAAAATGAATCCTTCAGGTTATCATAATTGTCGTGCAGATCGGAAATAGAGTCATTATTGATATACTTTGCAATTATGTAATATGCCATGTATATGACAGAGTCTGAAAGACTTTCAATCAGCCAATTTTGGTCCCAAGGAATTTTGGTCCCCAGTCCGGATTTCCTTGCGCAGGCTCTCTCCTTGAGCCAGTCGATTACATAGTTGAATTCTTGACGTATTTCTTCCGGAATGATATCCATCTCATTCATACATTGGTGGGCAAGCTTCTTCCATTGCTCATTTTTGTAATCCAGAAACCACTGATCTTTTAATATCTTAACGACACATCCTGATCCGCATCTACACCTAACTGAGCTGTCTACCAGCTCAAACATCAACTCTGCCGAAGAGCTAGCAATTAAATCTCTTCTAACTACGTCCTTTGCTTCAGAAACCGATGTACCTTCAAGTTTCCCTGTGTTTTGCAACATCCTGCCTTTGTAGTATTCCTGCGAATACAGTTCATTAGTTGCGTCTTTCAACCTTGGGTCAGTTTGATTTCTTATTCGGAATTTTTTTATTATCTCGGATGCAGGAGACAAAGCGGCATCGGGCGTAGGAGCGACTGCTGATTGATTCTCAAATTTATCCTTTACTTCTGAGTGGTCGCCTGTTTCAATAATTGTTATTGGCTTCAGGCTGTTAATATCAGAAATTCCGAAATCACGCTGCCTCATATTATCTTGCCGTAAATCCTCTAAAGCCTGGTAGTCATACGGAGCGTGGGCGGGTACAGACATTACTATCCCCGTTCCGTTATTAGGGTCAATAAATGAGGCTGGGTATATTGGGATCGAAGAGTGTCTGACTGGATCGATGACCCGTTTACCAACTAAATCCTTTCCTATTAGTGTAGATTTAATATATATTTCGTAGTTGAGGTACTTTAGCTTTTGGACCGCTGGCTCGCTAACTAACCATTCTTCCTTACCATTTGCATATTGCGGGTTCTTGACTTGTATTTCGACGTACCTCGACTCGGGATGTATCCACAGGTTGGTAACACCATAGATCGTTTCTGGGCGCAAGGTCGCAGTTGGAATTTTCCAAGAATGTCCCTCTAATTCAAATTTGATCAACAAATACTCATTGAAGTCTGGTTCAACATCACCTATCGTATCGTGCTGACTTACGGCATTCTGATCGTTTAGACACCAGGCAACGGGATATGAGCCCCTGATGATTAGACCCTTTTTGCGAAGCAGTCTAAATTGCCAGGAGACAAATTTGGAGTAAGCTTTGTCTATGGTAGTAAACTCTCTCCTCCAATCTATGGAGTATCCCATTTCCACCATGCCTTGTTTAATCTCGTTATGGAAAAAGCGAGCAATTTCTAAAGGCTCAACAAAGCCTGCTATGTCTTTGATTGATACGTGGTGCACCTTAGCAAAGGTCTCAATTAATTCTTCGTCACCGGATGCAACTCTTTTAGACATGGCCAAAATTGGCGTGCCAGTGTAATGAAAGCCCATAGGAAATAGAACGTTGTACCCCTTCATCCGCAAGTAGCGGGCGTGAACGTCGGTCAGTGTATAAGTCCTTCCGTGTCCCACATGTTGAGGGGAATTTGGATAAGGGTATGCTACGGTAATAAAATATTTTTTCCTGCCTAAGTCAGGATCCGAATTAAAGAGACCAAGCTCCCTCCACTTCAAACGCCATTTCTCCCCAATGGAGACCAAATCGGGCGTCACAGGTCTATCCCGATAAATCGTATCACCTTTTCTGCTTGTTAGATATCCCAGAGCAATGATCACTTATCCGCATATTCAGAAATTAATTCTATTGCCGAACTTATGGTATCCTTGATCTTTCCTCTGTATTCAATTTTACCCCCTCCCTGACCGAATTGGTCGCCTCCTCCGCCAGATCCCCCGAGCTGTGTAGAAATCTCCTTTGCAATGACACCAGCTTTGATTATTCTAGTCACTTCTTTGCCAACAAAAACTATTACTCTAATTCCTAAATCCTTTACGATTACTGCGACATAGATAAGGGAACTGTCCATTTCAACCGATTTTTGACCCACAGAAATATGGAATTCATCGTCTAGTTGTTGATCGTCTATGCTGTAAATCTTGAGAGCGTTGCCGGGCAGCGTTTTGGCCTCTGAGCACGCAGATCTTGCCAGTACAGGAGCGACTCTTTTGAGAATTGCTCTTATCTTTTTCTTGGACGAATTTGTGTCCTCAATACTTTTCAAGAATGACTCCACTACCCTGTCCTTATTGGAGCTCAAAGATTGCGTGATGATATTCAGGCTGTTTTCAAGTTCTTGTAAATAGTTTAGTGCTGATTCTGCAGCCACGAATTCTAGTCTCACTACACCGTCTTGGATGCGTTCTGATTTTGTGATTTTTATAAGCCCCAGTTCACCAGTTCTCTTAACATGGGTCCCACCGCATGCTTCTACGTCCCATCCCTCGATATTTACAATTCTAACGTTGCTAGTAGGCGAAACTCCACCCTGATATATTCTGAATGTGTATTTTTGCTCAGCCTCTCCCCGGCCGTAGATATTTATCGAGACAGGCAAGTTTCCTGTGATTATGCTATTTGCACTCCGTTCAATCTCCTTTATCTCTTCCCTGCTCAGGGCTGAGTGGTGTGTGATATCGAGTCTTCCGTAATCCTGCTCTTTGAACGCTGAATTTTGCCACACCCACGGGCCGAGATTGTATCTCGCAGCGCTGTTGAGTATATGCGTGGCTGTGTGATGCTTTGTAATTGAGTTTCGTCGTCGAGCATCGACATTACCGCGGACAACTTTTCCTTCTGAAAGGTCAGTCACTCCAGCTGCATCTTGCAATTTGTGTATGACCACATTTCCGTGTTTGAAGACCTCTACTACGTCAAAGGAATCTAGTTGTCCCTTATCTGGTTCCTGACCACCACCCCTTGGGTAAAATGCAGTTTGGTCCAGAACAACGTAGATTCTGTCTATTATCTTGATGATCGTGGCCTCAAACTCGTGTGTGGATTCATCCTCATAGTATAGCAGCCGGGTGGATGCAAGACCCTCTGTGCCAATCAGAGGCGTCTCGTCATGAGCAGGTACCTGTTCGCTGTGAAGTGTCGCCAGTTTGCTGTAGAAGCTTGCAGGAATATTTTGAATGGCCCCTGCCTCCAAAAGATATTCAGGGGTTACACCATCGGATTCGTACATCCTAATAAGATCATCTATTGACAATTTCTTATTGAGCTTCTTGATGTTTGCTGCCAGCGCATTCGTTCTTTCCCTGGCTCCTAGGTACCTCTGGGACTCAATCCTGAGTATAGTTTTTACATCCTCCCTGTGTTCTTCGAGTTCTGGGTAGATTAGTCTCAAATAATCTATATGAGAATCAGTTATGTCCTCAAGTTTTATGTTCTTCCATCCTGCTCTTTCAAGAATAGAAAGCGCTCTTCGTAGTATGATGCGCAAATTGTATCCTCCTCCCACATTGGAGGGCAAAGAGCCATCTGCTATAGCAAATAGAAGAGTACGAGTATGATCAGCGACGGTATAGATAGCCTCATAAGGAGAAATTATTCGAGTAAGGACTGTCTCTTCAATACCCAATTTTTTGGCTATAATTGGTCGGAACGCATTTACATTGCTCGCACCGATTTGGGAATTAGATTCTAGGTTATCCTCACTTATCATTCCTGACATAGTCTCGTAGTATTGGCTAAGGGTTTCAGGATTTTCAGGCATTCCGGTGAGGTCGATGAGTTTGTTTACAACTGGGCCAAAAGAGCAGTCATAGCTAGTGGGTGTTCCCGCGGTAATCCAAGAAAGCCTCTCGAGACCCGCCCCCATATCAATGATTTTGTTTTTCATAATGCTGAAATTGTTTTCATTGCCCTCGAACTCGGTGAAAACTGCATTGCCAAGCTCAAGTCCGCGGACGAAATATTCTAAAGAGTTACCAAACGCGCCGGCCCCTATCCAGACATCTTCGACAAAAGTGATCTCGTCTGGTCTTATCCCCAGAACCGTAGTAAGCATACCATAATTTAGTTCAATGCATTTATCTTTCCAATATCCGCCAGGAGCGTCGGCGCTTGATGTCTGTCCAATCATGCAGAAGGAGGTATAATGTCTGCCGCTCACGCCGACGTTTTCTACATCATTAAAACGCAAGCACATCTGCGGGACAACTAATGGATTGGCAGGAAGTTCAAAAACCACCTTTCCACCTATTATTCGCTGAAAGTCAACAATTGAAGCTATAGTAAAATAGAGGTCGTCACGCCATCTGCAAACAACAGGATATCGACTTATAATAGAATGATTGTTGCCACGAAAATAAGCCGAGATTTCTTTCCATGTATTCACATAGTCAAGGCGCCTATTGGTTGGAGGACTTCCAATAAAACCATAGTACTCGTGATCTGGACACGATTCCTTATAGACTTTGGACCAGAAGAACTTGCCACATTTACTGCATCCCTGCCGGCTGAAACCGATCCGATCGAATAAAGGAACCCTGTAGTACCGATCCGGATCAGACGAAAAAAGTGCAGCCAGTTCTTTTTTTCCCAATATCTGCTATCGTTTAAAGTGATTAAATATTAATGCTTTGGCAGAAGACGAGTTGATGCTTTAATTCGCTCGATCACGAAGAATATGGGTTGGTTTCGGTTTTAGAATACCTTAACGTGAATCAGATAATGTTTGATCAACAAAACGTTGATACGTCTCCTTTGATGCGGCCCCGATGGTCCTTCCAATCTCATTGCCTTCTTTGTATAACAAAAGTGAGGGTATTGATTGTATCCCATATTTCATGGCTATTTCCTGATTCTCATCGACGTTTAATTTTGCTACCTTTATCTTCCCATTCATCGTCTTAGACAATTGCTCGAGAGCCGGACCAACCATCCTGCATGGCCCACACCATTCGGCCCAAAAATCTACCAGTACTGGTTTTTCTGATCTGAGAACGTCATCTTCCCACGTCTTTGTCGTGACATGAACTATATTCTCGGTTTCACTTGCCATAGAATGCATTATAAGCTCTTGATGCTATTTGAACGCTTTTGAGAGTCTGGGTGAAGTTTCTAGGGCAACAAAATTACTCTAGCGTTGCCATACGGGGATATAAAAACATAGTACAATTATTTTATAGACTTCTCGCTTATCGATACGTACTGCACTTCAGTCCTTAGGTTCTCATGGTCAACGGGGTAGAGCTAGTACGCGCAGGGTCCCTAAAATGCCCTCCAGAACTTTGTACGATGCCTGCGCTGTTGTTATTGACTTCCTTTTGTTATACCAAAATAGGAAGCGCACTGAATAACACAAATTCCGAGTTCTCTTTCTGGCAGACGGCTTTACCTTTGATTTCCATTCTATGTCAAAAATGACCACCAAACTGAGTCCAATTCGACTTCCCAGGAGTCAATTTAAATGGCATACATTATACCTCCTGACACAATTGGAACAGAATTAACCTCTGCTAGCTCCTTGATTCGAGCTATGATTGCGTTAAACCATAGGCTATCAATTCCTTGACTCCAAATTGTTATCTTCCTGTATTGCCTTTCTATCCCGCCATGGAAATATCCCTTGCAGTCCTCCGCAGTCATATTGCAATATTTTTGGCTTATCTCTTCTACAATTTCGCTTGCTTTTGAGGGTAGATAAAGTATAGTTAATGTGGGAAATGGAATGGCATTGGATGAAGCCGCCGATGAAGTATCTTCTGTCATCTTTTGTCGTTATTAAATGACTTGCCCACCAATATCTGGATTTCGAGCCAACTATTGGATCAGCAATTTTGAAGACAGATTCGATTATTCAATATATGATCATTACTAATAATATCTCTTCAATATAAGCAAAACATATTCAATGTTGGAAACTATATGAAGCCAAAAAGTAAAAATTACGAACGCTTGTGCATCAAGCATCCCGTGTGAAATTTCCCTCATTTCTTTAGCAGATACAGGATTTCTTGAAGGTTTTCCTCGCTGGGAGATAATTTATATAACTTAAGAGCTCGGACTAAGCGTTCTTTCTTGCCTTGGATACACAATATATCGGTTATCCTTTCCGAGATGTATCCCCCTATGAGAAGTGAATTAGAGGCGCTGGTTACATTGGATGTTCTTCTTAGATAGCTTGCACTCTCAAAGTCTAATATGGTGGCTCTAGATGATTCTGAAATGATAATATGATGATTCAAATAATGCAGCTGTCCATGGTCAAGATGCAGTTTGTCTAAATTATGGCATTGAACTAAGATATCTGAAACAATCCTTGAAATTGTTTCAGAATCGGCAGTTTTGTCATCTTGATTGACCCAGTCTACTATGCTTGATCCCTCAGTAAATTCCATCATAATAATATTTTTGGTATGAGCCAAGATCCTTGGTCCAATTCCAGCAGTATTTGCTGTTGTATGTAGCCGTGCTTCTTGATGCAGATCACGTCTGTTTGAATCTGTCCTTCTTATCTTAAGAGCACAAACTTTATTGTCACAAGATTTTGATCTCAGAACCAGACTGACGGTCCCCTTTCCTGCTATCAGAAGTTTTCCGATCTTCAATCTACCTCTTGAGATAATAGACTTCACTCCGAGCGACTGTATTTCGCTAATGCGCTCGAGATATTCTGAGGCACTGAATCGAGGATACGATATGATATCGAATAATTCAGGAGAAAGGGGGTCAAAATCGCAAGATATATTGTTCTGTTGTAATGACCTGGTTGACTGCATCTCTTACTATACCTTTTATCATACCTTTTTCTTTGCCAGTATAAATCTTGAGTGTAGTACCCTCTAGGTCTTTTTTTAGGCCCCTAGTGATACCGGCGCTTTCTAATCTTTCATTAAGAAGCAATCGCAGATAGTCTTCTGCGTTTGTTATCCTCATTTTAAAAAGACCCACAAGTCTCATTTCTTTGTTTGCCCAAAATAGAAGACAATCTTTAGAATTTTTGGAGATGAACTCAAACGACTCTTTTTTTCTAAACACCTCGGGACCAATTCTTTCCGTAAAGCACGGTAGTCTTACTGATTGTAGAAGAAATACAAAACAAGCCAATCCTCTTTCGTCTGTTAAGCATGTATCTCTAACCACTTTGAAATGTGCTAATTCCAACTGCCTGGAAAGTGAGCTAAGGGTCTTTTTGAGCTGGCCCCAGATGGTGTCAGGACTGCGATCCCTGTACTTGAATTCCACTATGAGAAGGTTTGAGTTAAGCGTATGGCTTCTGAACATTTTATTTTTTTTACGATCAAAAAATTCAAGAGAAGGCCGTTGTATAAATGCCCTCGCAGCAAGGATAAACTTGGCTAGGCTTTCTGCAGAAATTGCTGCTCCAAGATTTCTCCTGTGGTCGATGGGATCAATGATGATGATCTTGCTTTGAAAGGTTTTCAAAATATCTTTGTCAACTTCATCAAGGGATATCACCTCTCTCTCTTTAGCAATATCTGCTATGACTTGCAGTGTAGAAAAAAATGAACCATATCTCAGAATCAGTATTTCTGTCACGTAGCCACTTATACCCCCCCTGGCTATTTCTGCCCCGTATACTCCAACAGACTTCAGAAACTTTTTCAATAGCCTCACCTCCTTTTTCATCTGATTGCTCATCTTTGTAAGAATGTATTCTGTATGGAATGGGGACCTATCAGCGGCACTTCTCCATTTTCCCCTCTCTACATCATAACAGGGTACGATATTCACACGGATATTCCTGACGAACGCCTCCACGTACGGGTGTTCAGAGTACCTCACGCGAGTCTTGAAACTTTTCATGGAGCTTAATCCTATTGCCATACCAAGTCTCTCGAATTCGACTTTATCAACAGAAGCATGTATTTTTACAAAGATGTCCAAGTCAGCGTCGCCTTTTATCCAGGTACCTTTAGCAAAAGATCCGCCGGCAACTATGCCTACTATAAGGGGAGAATGAAAGTAACGAAGCAGTTTCATGACCTGAGTCGCAACGGATGCCAGCTTTTTCTCCTCAGCTGCCGACGGTTCACAATACCTCGAAGCATGTACGATAACTGAGTTTACTGTGTTCATCATTTTCCATTTACCGTCAGTATGTCTGAATAGACTGGCCCCCCTTGGGTTAGTTCACTTTTTTTAAGACTAATTTTGCTGATGAGCTCAGATCCAAACGACACGTTACTGTATTTTTTCAGAATATTCTGCAACCTTAATCTAGTATCCTTCAAGCGAAATAGTGTTACGTGAGGTATAAAGGGCTTATCTGGCATGAATCCAATATCTCTGATACTTTCGGCTAATTTCTTAGATAGACTAATTAGTTCTTCTCGGCCTTCAGGGTCTGTACCCATCCATATAATTCTGGGATTGTTAGTGTTTGGGAAAACACCCAGCCCCGTATAGAATACTCTGAATGGTTCAAACTTTAATCCCAAGAGCTTTTGCTTGAGCCCTTCAAGTGTAGCAGGTGTGACTTCTCCCAGGAAAATAATGCAGAAATGAAAGTTCTGCTTTTCAACTGGTTTGACTTGGTAGATTTTCCAATTCTCTTCAACTAGTATCCTATTTTGCAGTGCATTTATCCTATCCTTAATGGATACATCAATTGAAATAAAACTTCGGATATTCAAGTGTAAGTCATTGATTATTATCCTGATAAAAATCTAAACGCAGCAAACTGCCATTGGAGCTAGGTCGGCCCTAAGGTAGGGATATCGTCGAAGCTAATATGCCAATGCATTGGTGCTGACTTTCATCTGGAACATTAGGAGATAACAAATTTACCGGAAATTTCGACCCCCCGAAAAGGTAATCGGTTAATTTCCAGCATATCGGACTAATTCGCATAATTTCAGGAGTGTTCGCTTCATCTGAGCTCTAATTTTTTCTTTTTACTGTCGCTCATGATACTCACTTTAATTTGTGTGCAGTGTTACAGAAATTGTGTGATAGGCTGAGTTTTCTATAGGCATACCATCTAATTAGAGTAACAGACTAAGGATTAACCTATTGGAGGTATCAGTCCTTAGAATAGGTCATCGGTTTGTACGGGACGATCGTATAACTACACATGCGGCATTAGTATCAAGAGCATTTGGAAGCAATAAGATCTATATGACAGAGGTAGATGATTCGATAAAGGAAACCATTGCAACAGTGGGGAGAAGATGGGGAAAGTCAGATTTCAACATTGAGATCATTCAGGATTGGAAGAAGCTGATACTTGAGTGGAAAAAGAATTATGGTAAAGTAGTTCATCTAACGATGTATGGTATAATTGTAGACGATATCATAGGGAAAATTCAGAATGAAAAAAAAGTTTTGGTAGTCATTGGAGCTCAAAAGGTCCCTAGGGAGGTGTTTGAGCTTGCGGATTATAATGTCGCTATAGGAAATCAGCCTCATTCAGAAATTGCCGCTCTATCTATTATTTTAGATCGGATTTTTAAAGGTACACAATTGAAGAAAAACTTTCGGGGAGGAAAATTAAGAATCGTGCCCAATGGTAGAGGCAAGCATGTTCGGGAAATCGACGTTCCAGGATGATCTTAACGAGTTTGTCAAAGATGTTAACCAACAGCCCAACAAAAACAGACGATAATGTCATTCGAGGACGAAGTGCGGCGATACAATTGATTCCAAATGGAATCATAAAGAGCTGGATGAGCATTATAAACATCATTTCCATCTGTTGTATCCGATTATCAGTTGATGGTTTAACATAGGCATTAGTGCTAATTTGCAATTGTAGAAGCTGGATCGTAGTTAGTGGGCTTGAATATCACGGTTGTGACAGTCCTTAAAAGCAAAGTCACTTGCATTACTATCTGGGTTGCTACAGCTCTCGTGCTGGCCTGTCCAAAACTCTCGTCACTACTATGTCTATCGTTCCCTTATGCCTTCGAGATTGGAAACGAC
>OCZV010000005.1_pt1 | contig 87492 bp, 77 predicted proteins | sample 1539051 | NCBI WGS metagenome assembly OCZV01 (sample SAMEA3113581, study PRJEB22503) | soil metagenome
GCTCAACGGGCGATACTCGTGTGGACACGGGTGTGGGTTCCTTTCTCTGCTTGCACGGCTTCGAGAGGAACCTACGCCCGCCATCTATTTACACCGAGGACTGGACGCCACCCCGACGCGATCGCCGGGATCGAGCGATTCTTCGCCCGCGTCTGGCGCGTTGTGACTGGCGCTGACGGCGACATGCGAGATGCCGGCGTCGTCGATCGCGCCGTGTTCGAGGTCGGCGACTCTATACAGAGGCTCACCTTCAACATCGGGATCGCCCGCCTCATGGAGCTCGCACCAGATGCACGCTCAGCGGACGCGAAGCGGACGCTCGTCACTCTGCTCGCCCCGTTTGCACCCCATCTCTCGGAAGAGTTGTGGCGCCGGCTTGGCGAGACCTACTCCATACAGGAACAGCCATAGCCCGCTTACGACGAGACGGCCACGCGTTCCCGCACGATCACGCTCGTGGTTCAGATCGACGGACGGGTGCGGGGCCGGGCGGAACTCGACGCCGGCACGTGCGAGTCGGATGCCGTCACCGCGGCGCGGGAGGTGGTGTCGCACCTGATCGCCGACCGACCCGTGCGACGCGTCGTCTTTGTTCCGGACAAGGTCGTGAACTTCGTGACCGAGTGAGAACGCCGAGAGCCGCTTGGTGACCTACGGTCACCAAGCGGCGACGACCCGCCGATTTCGTAGCTCGTTGGCCGCCAAGCGGGCGCGCGTTTGACCGGGCGCCCATCGTTGACCGCCACATCGCTGGTGGCCCTGTGCAAGGAGCGCTCCGTGAAAGCTCGCCCCGCTTGCTTACATCAGGCCGCGAGCGCAGGATCGACCGTGATCTGATTGTGCACCGCCGTGACACCCGGCGCAGCCCAGGCAGCCTTCTCCGCTTCGCGGCGCTCAACCCACGACCGCACGCTGCCGCGCAGTGTGACCTCTCCGTCCGAGGTCTGGACGCGTATGCGGTTGGCATCGAGCGCTGCCTCGCGCTTGAACGTCTCTTCGAGTCGCCGCTTTATGTCCGTGGGCTGGACGCGAGGCTTGACGCTGATCAGGTTGGTGATCCCCCTCACGCCGGGCAGGTTGCGCACTGCACGTTCAGCAGCACGGCGCTGGTAATCCCAGTCGAGTTCGCCGGTCAGCGTGACCCACGCGTCCCGAACCTTGACCTTCACCCTGTCTGGCGGCACCACCACATTCGCCGCCAGCGCGTCCGCAGCCGCCGCGGCAATGTCCGTATCGCTCCGCTCGACCGCCCTCTTGACCTCGAGCTCGTTGGCGATGCCCCTCACTCCCGCGACTCGTTCGACGGCGCGCTCAGCGTTCCATCGCTCGGCGAGCGATGACACCTCGCCGGTGAGCGTGACGACGCCGTCAACAACTGCGACCCCGATCCGCCTTTCGTCGACGCTCGGCTCCCACTCCAGTTCGTCCTCCACGTCCTCGCGCAGTTCGTTGTCGTCTTTCATGCGACCTCCGGATGTTGTCACGTGCCTCGCCTCCGTCACTGCGCGTTGAACCAACCCCGGGGGCGCAGGCATGTCGACGGAGGATCGGCTCCACCTTCCCCCTGAGCGGCGATCGGTACATCCCGCGATCGCGTGGTTGTGTCTGACCGCGCGACGGGCGGCCACCAGCAGCGGGTACCGCGGCCGGAAGGGATGTCCCACGGAGCCCCAACGGCGTGCGTGAGCGGCGGCCGAGGCCGTCGTTCCCCAAGGCGCTCCTGGGCGGAGGTGGTCGAGCTGGTCCCCTACCCGCCAACGTCGCCGGTGAGGATGGCCGTGATCTCGACCTGACCGACACCGCGCCGCGCGAGTGGCTCAAGCAGCCGACGTCGATGTCAGTTGGGGTAACGGGCTCACCAGCGTGCAGCTGGCCCGAGCTTGCTCAGCTGCGCGAGCAGAACGGTGCTCGAGAGTCTGTGGCAACGAGCGCTACCCCAGATCATCGGTCAAGTGCGGTGATTCGTGGTCGCGCCGCTCACGCTGTCGGTAGCCGTAGGCCGCTTGTACGACCGCCTCGTCGCTGGCGAAGCCGGTGCCGACTGCACCGCCGACCGTCGCGATCGTTGCCAGCAACCAGGCGACGGCGAGGTACTCGCCGATTCCAGCGGTGTGCCCGAGGGCCGACCCGAGGATGCTCCGCGGCAGCAGCAGCGCCTCGACCATCAGGCCTGCGACGAACAGCCCGGCGTAGAGGCACATCACGCCGATGGCCACGGTGATGAGCGTCGTCGCGTTGTACAGCCTCGCTAGCTCGCGATCCTCGGCGCTCGACGGGCGCTCCCACATCTCGTGGTCGACGACCAGCCAGGACACCATGGTGGCCACGGCGAGCACGGCGGCGACGCCCAGGCGCAGGGAGCCGAGGAGAACCGCCATCCGCCACACCGTCTCGGTGATCAGGACGAGCGCGCCCGCTGCGAATGCGGCGGCGAACGCGCTGGAGAGCTGGGGGACGAGGAGCCACGGACGATTGGCCCGAACCATGCCAGCGAGGAGGCGCAGGCGGCTGTGCCGGCCGGTGCCTACGAATCGCACGTCGATGTCGCCTTCACCGGGCGTGGTCCGGGCGAACGGTGCGAGCATCGCCGCCTGGGTCGTTCCAACCGCCGCGTCGGCACCGTGTGGAAGGCTCTGGATGGCGTCCGCGACCAGCTCAGCCACGAGGCGGACGACGGCGTGCCGCGCTCGTCGCCGCAGACGGACAGCTCCGAGGGCCGGCAGAGACGTGATCGCGACACGGTCGCGACAGGTGATATCGGCCACTATGGGCTGAGTTCCGCTCCGCCGCGGCTGGTCGGTGATGCACACGACGACATCGAGCCCGTGCCGTGTGACCACGGTGTCGACGATGTCCTTCAGAGCGAGCTGGCCTTGTTCGTCCGCGCTGAACCGATGCTCGATGGCCACGATTCGCCAATCCCACCGGTCGGACACGTGCTGACGCAGCTCCTCCGCCAGGTCCGGAGCGATGTCGCGGGCCAGCTGGTAGGGGAGGCCGGGGTCGCCAACGAGCCCGACGACCCATCTCGAGCCCGGCGCCGGGTGCTCGGCAGTCACGCCGTGTGCCCTCCTCGCATCGCGGACCTGACACATCGTCCGGCGCTGGTGACGAGGTTGTCGACCATATCGGCTCGGGGGGCGCCGGGGGAAAGGCACCGTCTCGCCCCCCGAGCCGGGTCTAGCAACGGGGCTACCGATTCGTGCCGGCAGCTGCTCACGATGCACTGGTCTCCCAGCCGCGACATCACGCGATCGCGTGGACGTGGCGCCTCGAGTGAGAGGCCGATCGGCCGGCGGTGCACCGGCTCGTTGCACATCACGCGATCGCGGGGTCCGCGCCGCGGGGGCCAGCGCGACGCTCGGTTCCTGCAGGCCTGTCACCCGGTCGGCTGAGCGCGGCGGTCCGCCAGAGAAGGAGCGGATGGCGTGGGAACGAAGGTTGCGCAAACAAGGATCGTCGAGGGTCGTCAGCTACCGCCGGTGGGAAGGTGGATGATCGACCCCGCGCACTCTGACGTGCAGTTCGTGGCGCGGCACATGATGATCTCGAAGGTGCGGGGCCGCTTCCGCGAGTTCGAGGGGTGGCTCGACATCGCCGAGCGACCTGAGGATTCGAGCGTTGAGGTGGTGATCCAGGCTGCGAGCATCGATACCGGTGACTCGCAGCGCGACGCCCACCTGCGGTCGCCCGACTTCCTGGACGTCGAGCAGTTCCCCGAGATCAGGTTCCGCAGCACGTCGGTGCGGCCCGCAGGGGACGACGACCGCTACGAGGTCGTCGGCGATCTCACGATCCGCGGCGTCACTCGGCCGGTGACGCTCGACGTCGAGTTCGAGGGCATCGCCGTCGACCCGTGGGGTGGCACGCGGGCCGGGTTCGTGGCATCCGGTGAGATCAACCGTGAGGACTTCGACGTGACCTGGAACCAAGCGCTGGAGACCGGTGGGTTCCTGGTCGGGAAAGGCGTCAGAGTCGAGCTCGACGTCGAGGCCGTGTTGCAACCCGGGACGTGAGCGACGCCTCGGCCCCGCCGGCCGGGCGATCGGCGTTCCCGCCGATCGGCGATTACGCGTTCCTCTCCGACTGTGAGGTCATGGGCCTGGTGGCGCCGAGCGGCAACATCGAGTGGCTCTGCCTCCCCCGCGTGGACTCGCCCAGCGTGTTCGGTGCCGTCCTCGATCGAGACTCAGGGGGGTTCCGCCTGGGCCCGGCCGACATCCTCGTGCCGGCCGCCCGCCGTTACCTACCGGGGACCATGGTGCTCGAGACGAGCTGGGGGACGGCGACGGGCTGGGTCATCGTGCGAGATGTCCTGCTCATCGGGCCCTGGCATCACGATCGTGACGAGCGATCGCACACCCACCGCCGCGCGCCCACCGACTATGACGCCGAGCACGTGCTGTTGCGGACGCTGCGGTGCGTCACCGGAGAGGTCCAGGTCGTTCTCGATTGTGAGCCCGACCTCGACTACGGCCGGCGCCGTGCGCACTGGCAATACGCCGGCGCTGGCTACCACGAAGGAGTCGCGAGCGCCGAGGGTGTGGACCTGCAACTCCGACTCACGACGGACATGCGGATGGGCTTCGAGGGTCCCAAGGCGGTAGCACGCACGCTCCTCAAGCAGGGAGATGTGCGCTTCTGCGCGTTGTCCTGGACGGAGCACGCGCCCCCGCGCAGCTACGACGACGCTTACGGGCGCCTGGTCTGGACCGCGCACCATTGGCAGCACTGGCTGGCGCGCGGCAACTTCCCTGACCACAGCTGGCGTGCCTATCTCGAGCGCAGCGCACTGACGTTGAAGGGCCTGACGTTCGCGCCCAGCGGTGCGATGGCGGCCGCCCCGACGACGTCCCTGCCAGAGGCGCCAGGAGGGGATCGCAACTGGGACTACCGCTACATGTGGATACGCGACTCCACGTTCGCCTTGTGGGCGTTGTTCGCGTTGGGTTTGGACTGGGAAGCCAACGACTACTTCTGGTTCATCGCCGACCTCGCCGAACGTGACGAAGAGCTACAGGTCGTCTACGGCGTCGAAGGCGAACGCGCCCTCGAGGAGCAGACCCTGGACCACCTCACCGGCTATGAGCACGCACGCCCCGTGCGGATCGGCAATGCCGCGTGTTCGCAGCGGCAGAACGACGCCTGGGGTTCGGTCGTGGACTCGTTCTACCTGCACATGAAGTCCCGTGACCGGCTGGACGACCGGCTCTGGCCGATCATCCGCCGCCAAGTGGAATGCGCGCTGCAGCATTGGCGGGAGCCGGACCATGGCATCTGGGAGATCAGGGGGGAGCCCCGTCACTACACGATGTCGAAGGTGATGTGCTGGGTCGCAGTCGACCGGGGCTGCCGGCTGGCGCTGGTGCGCGGCCACGACGACGTCGCCAAGGAGTGGCGCGTCGCCGCCGACGAGATCCACTCGGAGATCTGCGTCCAGGCAGTCAACGATCGGGGCGTGTTCACGCAGCACTGTGACACCGACGCCCTCGACGCGTCGTTGCTGCTCTTGCCGTTGCTTCGCTTCCTTCCGCCCGACGATCCCCGCATCATCGCAACCGTGCATGCCGTCGCCGATGAACTGTCGGTCGACGGTCTGCTGAGGCGCTACGACCCCGACGATGTCGACGACGGGTTGGTCGGTACCGAGGGCGCCTTCACGTGCTGCTCTTTCTGGCTGGTCTCGGCGCTAGTGGAGATCGGTGAGCTGGCGAGGGCGCACCGGTTGTGCGAGCGGCTGCTGTCCAACGCCAGCTCCCTGGGCCTGTACGCCGAGGAGCTCGACCCGAGGTCGTGCCGCCACATGGGGAACTTCCCGCAGGCCCTCACCCACCTTGCCCTCATCAATGCGGTGCTGCACGTGATTCGAGCGGAGCAGGCGGCCGAGGCCGACGCGATCGGGACGATGGCCTGGCCAACAGGATGACGCGATTGGCTCCGATTGGACCAGCACGCGATGCGCCCTGGCGTCTTCAATCGGCGCCGGCCGCGCTTCGGTCCACGATCCAGACCACACGGCGGGCGCGGACGTGGGTGGCGGGTGCCGTGGGGTCGTTCGCCATGACCCGGGCCAGCGCCTCACGCTTCGCTTCACCCTCGACGGTGAACACGGCAAGCCGACTTCGTGCGAGCGCGCCGAGCGTCAGGGTCATCCGGGGGAACGGGTTGATACCGGTGGGGTCGCGGCTGGCCGCCACGAGCCGTTCGGGCGGAAGCCTCATGGCGGGTGAGCCAGGGAAGAGGGAGGCGGTGTGGCCGTCTGCCCCCAACCCGAGGTGAGCGAGATCGATCGCACCGAGCCGGCGCAGTAGCGCGTCGTAGCTGTCCGGGCCGGTCTCACATCGCATCGGATACGTGGCTCCGACGCCGCCGATACGGCTGATGAGCACTTCACGAGCCAGTCCTTCGTTGGAGTGCTCTGAATCGGGTGGGACGCAGCGCTCGTCGGTCCAGACGACCTCTACTGATCGCCAGTTGATCACGGTCGCCGCCGTGGCGGCGAGCCGTTCGTAGCAGCGCTTCGCCGTGGCGCCCCCGGACGCGGCGAAGACGAACACAGCGCTCGCCCGGTGCTCGTACGCGTTGAGCCATATCGAGGTGAACTCCCCTGGGACGTCCTCGACCGTGCGGAGCTCCCCGATCACTGGTGTTCGAGCAGGTCGATAGCGCTCACGGCAGCGCGCATCCAGGTCGCGTCGGGCCCGGGCCGTGACCTGAGCGCGTCTTCGAGGTCGTCCACGAGGAAGCGCTCCGGAAGGCGGACGAGACGGCGGCGCGCGGCGTTGCCGACGACGGTCGTGGCGACGCGAACCTCATACGCGTCGACCGCCTCGATGAGGAGCTCGGCCTGTCGATCCCGGTGCCGGGCCCGTATCTGCACCTTCGGCTGGTCTCCGTCGGCGAGTCGGATGTTGGCCGGGGACAGCTCGAGGCGGCTCATCAGCCAACCGGCCAACAGCGTCGACCAAGGCCGGGTGCCGGTGATATCGGCGTGTTCGACCCCGAGCGCGAACGGTGATATGTCGGCGCCCTGGAACGAGTCGGCCAAGAGGAGGCGCCAGGGTCGGAGCCGGATCCACGCCAGGTCGGTAGTGCCAAGCTCCCCCAGCCCAGCCAGGTCGAGCTCGGCGAGTGGGCGTCCGATCCGAGCGCTGTCGATGATCACTTGGTTGGCGCGTGTCACGACCGGTTCCCCGCGGCGGGGGAGTCGTCCCGGCAACCACACCGCCAGCGGGAGGCCGGGCAAGATCCAGGGTTCGACGATCGAGCTCAGGTTGGCGATGGCGCCACCGTTGACGTACAAGCGGACATGTTCGACGCAGACGGACTTGGTGTCGGTGCGTTCGACCAGGCTCACGTTGATCGACGCCTTCATGCCCGCCGGTCGGGCGGCGAAGGTGGATACGACGATGCAGCGCCCGGGGACCCGTCTGCCGAGGGCGCCGGTGGCTCGGAGCGCAGCCGTGGCGTTGCGGCGATCGTCGTCCACCAGCGTGACGAGTGACACGACGGCGTTGCGGATGGAACCGGCCGGATCGCACGCCCGGATCCGCCGAATCGCCGCCTCCGCATCTCCGACGTCGGCGTCGGGCGCCGACCACAGTCCCAGGACGCGAGATCTGCTCATGGTGCTCGCCATCGGCGGCCGTCGCGTGCGACCAGCGCATCGGCGTCGACGGGTCCCCATGTGCCCGCCCGGTACGGGGCGATGGGCGGATCGTCCTTGGCCCACGCCTCCAGGATCGGCGCGACGATCCGCCACGCCTGCATGACCTCGTCGGTGCGGAGGAACAAGGTGGGGTCGCCCACCAGGGCATCGAGCAGCAAGCGCTCGTACGGATCTGGCGTCCCTTCCGGGAAAGCGGCGCCGTAGAAGAACTCCATCGCCACCGGGCGGACGTCGAATCCCCGGCCCGGCACCTTTGTACCGAAGATCAACGCCAAGCCCTCGTCCGGGTGGATCCGCACGACCAGCGCATCGGGCTCGAGGCCCCCGATCCGATCCGGACCGAAGGGCGCATGGGGGGCGGCGTGGAACTGGATCGCGACCTCGCTCACGCGCTTGGGCAGTCGCTTCCCCGTTCGCACGTAGAACGGCACGCCGGCCCAGCGCCAGTTGTCGACGAACAGCTTGACGGCGACGTAGGTCTCGACCGTGGAGGACGGCGCGACACCCGGCTCGCCCACGTAGCCCGGGACCGTGTGGCCCGCTACCCATCCCTCGGTGTACTGGCCGCGCACACACATCTCCGGCACATCCCGGACGTTTGGGATACGCACGGCGCGCAGGGCCTTGACCTTCTCGTCGCGGATGCCCTCCGGCTCGATGGAGATCGGTGGCTCCATGAGCCCGAGCGACAGGACCTGCATGACGTGGTTCTGGACCATGTCGCGCAGCGCTCCCGTCTGCTCGTAGAACGCCGAGCGATGACCGACGCCCTCGCTCTCGGCGACGGTGATCTGCACCGAGTCGACGTAGCGCCGGTTCCAGACCGGTTCGAAGACGGCATTGGCGAAGCGCAGCGCGAGGAAGTTCTGCACCGTCTCCTTGCCGAGGAAGTGGTCGATGCGGAAGACCTGGCTCTCGTCGAACACGGCGTGCACGCACCGGTCGAGATCCTCGGCACTGTGCAGGTCCGTGCCGTAGGGCTTTTCGATCACGATCCGGACGAAGGCGTCGCTGGCACTGGCAGTCGGGCGATTGAGCCGGCGGCGGCCGAGCGCACCGATCACGGTGGGGACGACGGCAGGGGGCACGGCCAGGTAGTAGAGGCGGTTCCCGTCGGTGCCCCGGCTGCGGTCGACCTCGTCGAGCGTCGTCGCCAACCGCTCGAACGTCTCATCGTGGTCGTAGTCGCCGCTGACGTAGCGGAACGCCGGGAGCAGGTCCTGCCACGAGGCCTGGTCCCCACCGTCCGCCCGCCGACGGTCGGATGATGGCACTCGCTCCCGAGCGACCCGGCGGAAGTCCTCGTCGGTCCAAGGCGTGCGCGCCACGCCGACCACGGCGAAGCGCCCGGGCAACTCGCGTCGAGCCGACAGTCGAGCGAGCGCCGGGAGCAGCTTCCGCGTGGTGAGGTCTCCTGAGGCGCCGAACACGACCACTGCACATGGCGCGGCGGGGGGCGTGTCGGCACCGTCGACGAGCGGGTTGACGCCCGCCCCGGGATCGGCAACCGCCGACACGGTGCTCTCCATCAGGAGACGAGCTCTTCCAGCCGGGACAGCGGCAGCCGCGCTACCCGGCGGCCGCGTCGGCGTAGCGACGTCAGGTCGCCGAGCGCTTGGGCCTCCAGCAGCTGGCGGAAGGTGTAGCGACGGTCGGGTATCTGGAAGTCGATGCCATGCGAGTCGTCGACGATCTGGACGAAGACTCCTTGGTTCGGGCCGCCCTTGTGGAGCTGTCCCGTCGAGTGCAGGTAGCGAGGTCCGAACCCGACCGTGGTGGCGACGCGGTGCTCGTCCCGCAGCGCCAGCCGTGCCCGTTGGAGCCGCCGGGCGTTGGCGTCGTTGGGCTCGACGAACGCCTGCAGCGCGATGTAGTCGCCGGGGTTCACATCCTTTAGGGCCACCCCGGGATCGTCGTGGCCGACGTCGCGGGCGATCTGGCGTGGATCGCCCTTCGCCAGGATGCGCCGGGTGGCGGCCTTGGCTTCCTCGACGTCCGGCTGGTCGAACGGGTTGATCTCAAGGACGTGCCCAGCGACGGCGGTGGCGAACTGCCACCGGAAGATCTCGGCACCGAGAAGGACTGGCTCGCGGCGGCCGAGCTGGGCGAGCGGCGCTCCGGTGCCCTCGAGTTCGGTCAAATGTTCGTCCTCTCGGAGCCCGACGAACAACCGGTCGGCGCCATAGTGCTCGGGTGTTGTCAGGTCCTCGTCGACGACCGGCACGATGCCGGTGCCTTCCTTCCCGGTGGACTCGGCGACGAGCTGTTCGATGAACGTGCAGATCGGTGAGACGTCCTCCGGTGTCACGAGCGTGAGCTTGTTCCAACCGCTGCGTGCCGCTTCGCCGGCCACGAGCCCGAGCCAGAGCCCAGGGTTCCGCTCGCACGGCACGCAGCGGTTGCACGCAGCCGCCATCTCGGCGGCCGCTTCGATCAGCTCGTCGAGGTCGGCACCGACGAGGGCCGCTGGCACGAGCCCGAACAGCGACAGGGCCGAGTAGCGCCCCCCGACATCCGGGGGATTGAGGAACACCTTGCGAAAACCCCGGCGACCAGCGATGGCCTCGAGCGGCGTCCCGGGATCGGTGATCGCAACGAACTGACGGCCGTGGCGCAATCGGGCGAAGTAGTAGTCGAGATGCGCCAAGGTTTCGATCGTCGCCCCCGACTTGGAGGCCGCGATGAACAGCGTCCGGCGGAGATCGAGCGACCGATCCAGACTGGCGATGGCCGCCGGGTGGGTGGTGTCGAGCACGGTGAACTCGAAGGAGCCAGGTTCGGCTCCGAACGTGCGCCGGAACATGTCAGCGGCCACGCTGGAGCCGCCCATGCCGGCCAGCACCACGTGGGTGAACCCGTCGGATCTCACCTCGTGCGCGAACGCCCGCAGCTCGTCGACGCGCTCGGCCATCGTCTCGGGCAGGTCGAGCCACCCGAGACGGTCGCTGATCTCCGTCGGGCTGTGCTTCCAGACCGTGTGGTCCCGGCGCCATATCCTCCCGACCAGATCATCCCGCTCCGCCGCGTCGAGGCGCTGATCGACCCGGTCCTCGAGCGGGCGCGGACCGCGGAGCGTGTGCCGCCTGCGGGGCGGCATCTCGGCGGTCAACTTGGCGTCGATCGCTGCGAGCAGCTTGGCAAAGTCGGTGTCGAATGCGGCCAAGCCCTCGTCGAGGAGTCGCGCCGTCACGCGATCGAGGTCGATGCCGTGCTCGCGCACGTAGGTCATGTGGATGTCGGCGGTCTCGAGGTTGTCGAGCAGGGCACCGGGTCGAACCCGGCCGTGATCCCGGAAGGCCGTCAAGGTGTGCTCGGGCATCGTGTCGACGGTGTCGGGACCGACCAGCGCCTCGACGTAGTAGACGTCGGAGTAGGCGGGATTCTTCGTGCCCGTCGACGCCCACAGAGGCCTCTGGACGCGTCCACCCTCTGCCGCAAGCCGTTCCCAGCGTTCGCCGGCGAACACGTCGCGGAAGCACCGGTAGGCGAGCTTGGCGTTGCAAATCGCGGTGCGACCCCGCAGCGGGGAGCCCTCTGGGAGGTGCGGGTCCACCGCGGTGTCGACCCTGGAGACGAAGAACGAGGCGACCGATGCGACGACATCGAGCGGCTTCCCGTCGGCGAGCCGCCGTTCGAGGCCGGCCAGGTACGCCCGTGCCACCTGTTCGTACACGGCAACCGAGAACAGCAGGGTGATGTTGACGTTGATGCCGTCCGCCGTCAGCCGTTCGACCGCCGCCACACCCGCGGGCGTGCCGGGGACCTTGATCATCACGTTGGGCTTGCCGATCCTGGCGGCGGTGTCGTGCGCGGCCGCGATCGAGCCGGCCGTGTCGTGGGCGAGCGCCGGTTCGAGCTCGAAGGACACGAAGCCGTCGCCGCCCTCGGTGTCGGCGTGGACCGGACGCAGGACATCGGCTGCCATGCGGATGTCATCGTGAGCGAGCTCGTAGAACACGTCGCGGGGATCGCGGGCTCCGAGGGCGGCGAGCCGGGCGATGCCCCAGTCGTAGTCGGTCGAGCCCGCGATGGCCCGCCCGAAGATGGTGGGGTTCGACGTCACTCCCGTCACCGCGTCGTGGCGGACGTGATGCTCCAGGCCGCCACTCGTGAGGAGGCCACGCCGCAGGTAGTCCAGCCACACGCTCTGGCCCGCGGCGCGCAGCTGGTGGAGCGGAGTCACGTCACTCCCGACGATCGAGCGGCGCGAGCCCCGGTTCGGTCGATCAGTGACAGGGCGCGCTGTGCGACATGATCCGGCGTGAGCCCATAGGCCTCGAGGAGGTCGCGGGCGGGTGCCGAGGCACCGAAGGATTCGAGCGAGACGACGTCGTCGGTGTACCGACACCATCCCTGTCCGCCCCCGGCCTCAATCCCGAGGCAGGGGACCCAGGGCGGGAGCATCTCGTCGCGATAGGACGCTGGCTGCGCGTCGAAGAGCTCCCACGAGGGCATGGACACCACGCGGGCGGTGACGTCCGACCTGGCGAGCAGATCCCGCGTCGCCAACGACAAGTGCACCTCCGATCCCGTGGCGACCAAGACGACGTCACCGCCATGGGCCCGGATGTACGCGCCGCGGGCCACCGCACCTGGTGGCGGCGCCGGCAGGCTCGGCACCTTCTGGCGGGTGAGCGCGAGCACGGTCGGCCCCGTGCGCCGGGCCAGAGCGAACAGCCAGGCGGCCGCCGTCTCGTTGGCGTCCGCAGGGCGGAGCACGACCAGTCCAGGAATCGCGCGCAGGCTGGAGAGGTGCTCGATCGGCTGATGCGTGGGGCCGTCCTCGCCGAGTCCGATCGAGTCGTGCGTGAACACGTAGACGACCGGAAGCCTCATGAGGGCCGCTAACCGGATGGCGGGGCGCATGTAGTCGGAGAAGACGAGGAAGGTCCCGCCGAACGGCCGTAGCCCGCCGTGGGCAGCCATGCCATTGAGGATCGAGCCCATGGCGTGCTCCCGGACCCCGAAGTGAAAGTTGCGGCCGCCGAACTCACGACAAGAGACGTCGCCCGACCCTTCGAGGTAGGTGTCGGTCGACGGGGCGAGATCCGCCGAGCCACCGATCAGCTCGGGCAGCCGACGGGCCAGGGTGTTCAGGACTTGCCCGGAGGCCGAGCGGGTCGCCATCTCGTCGCTGAACGACGGTGGCGAATCGTCCCATCCGGGTGGCAGCTCGCCGCGCGTGACGCGGAGAAACTCGTGCGCCGACGCAGGATGGTCTCGCTCATAGGCGTCGAACCGGGCTTGCCACGCCCCGTGGAGAGTCTTGCCGATCTCGACGACTTCCGCCTCATAGAGCTGGTGGACTTCGTGGGGTACGACGAAGGGCTCCTCGTACGGCCAGCCCAGGTTGCGCTTGGCCTTCCGGGCTTCTTCGGGCCCGAGCGGCGCACCGTGGGCCGCGGCGGTCCCAGCCTTCGTCGGCGCCCCGTAGCCGATCTCCGATTCGACTATGAGGAGCGACGGGCGCGTCTTCTCAGCCACAGCCGCCGTCGTGGCCGCGTCCAGCCCCGCCAGATCGTTCACGTCGCCGGCGCGCACAACGTGCCAGCCGTAGGCCTCGAATCGACTGCCCACCTGCTCGCAGAACGCCAGATCCGTCGAACCCTCGATGGTGATGTGGTTGTCGTCGTAGAAGGCGATCAGCTTGTCGAGGGGCAGGTTGCCGGCCAGGGAGGCGGCCTCGGCGGACACGCCCTCCATTAGGTCGCCGTCGGAGCAGACGACGTAGGTGCGGTGATCGACGATGTCGTGTCCGGGTCGGTTGTAGCGCTGGGCCAGCATCCGCTCGGCGATCGCCAGCCCGATCGCGTTGGCGAACCCCTGCCCGAGCGGTCCCGTCGTGACCTCCACGCCGGGGGTGAGGCCCCGCTCGGGGTGCCCGGGGCACCGTGAGCCAAGTTGGCGGAACCGCTTCAGCTCCTCGAGCGGCAGGTCGTAGCCGCTCACGTGGAGGAGGGCGTAGAGGAGCATGGAGGCGTGCCCGGCGGAGAGCACGAAGCGGTCGCGGTCGGGCCAGCCGGGGTGGGTGGGATCCTGCTTGAGGAAGCGGGTGAAGAGGAGGTGCCCGAGCGGTGCCAGCGCCATCGGCGTACCGGGATGCCCCGACTGGGCTGACTCGACGGCGTCGATGGCGAGAGCGCGGATGGTGTTGATGCTCAGCGCGGTGGCGTCGTCGTCTAGGTGTCGTCGCCGGCTGTGGTGCCGATGCAGGGTGATGTCGGGCCGCAGGTCCTGCTCGTCGACAGCCATGCTGGCGCCTCATCCACGCTCGGGTGTCGGCGCCGCCACATCTGCAGGTGGCGGCGTCGTCGTTACTACGAGGCAGGCCCACCAATGCACCAGTCGTTCCCGTGGCGGTAGCTCGTCAACACCGACCCCTTCCTCGGCAGAGTCGGCCAGCCATTGGCCGAGCTCGGGTTCGTGGGAGATCCCTTGCAAGCGGGTCGTGCGCCAACGAACGAACCACATGGGCGCGGTGCCGTCGTAGCCAAGCAGTCCTCGGCCGACGTCGAAGTCGTCGACGCGGGGGGCCCGCCCGGCACGGCCCGCACGCCTCACGCCGAGAGTCGCCGCGGCCCAGTGCGCGTCCTCACGACTCTCAGCGGGATCGACGACGAGGCGTCCATCGAGCTGGTGCCCCAGCAGGAAGCCGTAGCCTGCGTCGGGACAGGGAACGCCGAATCCGGGCTCGCGGGGCGGCTCCAGCATCTCGACCGGCCGGGGTGGCAGCCGCTGCGGCGGTGGTATGCCAGCGAAGTCCGTGAGCCTCACCTTGACCAGGGCGGGCTGGGGGACGTACTCGGGGGTGCCCATCGGCATTCCCTCCTAGGGTCGGCGGCACCCGTTCGGCGTGTAATCGCCGTCGCCTCTCACCTTGGGCGGCCGGGCCGTGCGACGGCACCCCGTGATCGCGTGGTCCTTGAAGCGACTGGTGCTCGGCCTGCCAGGCGAGAGGGCTACCCGGTCAGTGGCCTGTCGACCAGACCGCTCTCGAGGGCGTAGCGCACGAGCTCCGCGCGCGTGGTGGCGCCGATCCTGGTCATGGCTCGCGCCCGGCGTGCCTCGACGGTCCTCAGGGGTACGGCCAGCAGCTTGGCTACCTCGCGGTTGGTGTAGCCGAGGGCGGTCAACCGCACCACGTCGGCCTCGCGGCGTGACAGGATCCTGGCGTCGCCGCCTGACCGCCCGGCCGTCGCTGCCCCCTGCCGGGGTGATGTGCCCGTGTCCTCCTCACCGAGGGCCGCACTGACGCGGATCGAGCGAAGCGTGGCCTTGAGGTGACCAACACTGGGTTCGGGCCCGGCCTCTAGTAGCGCCTGCAGGTCGGCGGTCTGGTGCTCGATCGCGCGCAGGCGTTCGGCGGCGCGTCGCTCGAAGTCGATGTCGACGGCGATGCCTATCCATCGGGTGACCCGGCGTCGCCAGGGGCGGAGGGGTACGGCGCGAAGGGTGTGCCAGCGATAGATGCCGTCCTGTCGCCTGATGCGGCACTCGGCCTCGTACGGCGTGACCGCTTTCTTCGCTTCCTCCCACGCGGAGCTTGCCGGGGCGGCGTCTTCTTCGTGAATCAACTCCATCCAGCCCCACCCGTGGTTGGTCCGCGGCGGCAAGCCCGTGTAGTCGGTGCCCCGGCTGTTGAGGTAGCCGATGGATCCGTCGGCAGCGGACACCCAGGCGATGTGAGGCATGACCTCGGCGACGGCCTCGAAATCCACTCGAAGCAGCCTGCTCACCCGGTCCTCCCGTCGCGAGTCGCCATTGACACGCTGAACCGCTCGCAATCTGTCCCCAGTTGATCACCCTCAGCGCCCGCAGTGTAGGCGTCGGCGCGGTTGAGTGCTCGCGACCGCACGATCCGTACCATTCTTGCGAACAGCAGGCCGGCGTCGTACGAACGTACGTTTGAGATCAACCTGCGGCAAAACCGCTAGTGTTGGGTCGCTTGGGTTCACGGTGACCACGGTTCGGAGAGAGGGGGGATGGCCGACGCGGTGGGTCTCGGCTTGTTGCCTCCGCCGACGTAAGGGCAACTGGCGGCACTGCGCGGCATGGCGACTGAGTTGAAGGGCACGCCTCATGGCCGAGAAGAACCCCGGCGCCGGGTTCGATGAACCCGCCATAGGGCGGGAGCTGACTTCGATGCGCGCCCTGCTCGAGCTGTCGACGCTACTGACCACGGCCAATGACGAGACCGACATCATGCGTGAGGTCACCGCCGCGGTCCCTTCGCTTTGCGACTGCCGCATCGTGGCACTCCGCGTGGAAGGGTCGTGGCTGCCCGACCCGCCCGGCGTGCCCGACCCCGCACTGCTCGAGGCGGATGTCGCTAGGCTCGGCCTCCCGGGGGGGCGCTTGCTCGTACCGGGCGTAACGTGGGCCTGGGCTTACCCGCTGGCCAGCCGCGGTGGGGTGCTGGGCGTTCTCGTCGTGGCGGCCGATGCCGAGCCGGAGGAGTGGCAGCACCTCCTGCTCGGACAGCTTGCCAAGCAGGTCGTGAGTGCCCTGGTCAACAATCGTCGGCACGAGCAGGAACAGGCCACGGCCGCGCGGCAGACAGCCATCGCCGAGCAGCTGCGCATGGCCAACCTGGAGCTGGAGCGGTCGCGGCGCGCCGCAGAGAGCGCCCGCGAGGCTGTCCAACAGCAGGTGGATGTCCACGATCGCCTCACCCGCACAGCGGTGGCCGGTGGAGGCGCGGAGGGGATCGCACAAGCCGTCCACGAGCTCACCGGACTCCCGGTCGCCATCGAGGACCGCTTCGGCACACTGATGGCTTGGGCGGGCCCGGACAGGCCGGAGCCGTATCCGAAGGCCCGGCCGCGCGCGCGCGCGGCGCTGATCCGCGCGGCTCGCGAGCACGGGGGGCCGCTGCAACGTGGCGATCGAGTGATCGTCGTGGCCCAGATCCGGGACGAGGTGCTGGGCGTCATCGCCCTCATCGATCCCGGCAGCACCTGGGTCGAGGTGAACCGGGGGGCGTTGGAACACGGGGCGACGGTGCTGGCTCTCGAGTTGGGGCATCTCCGCAGCGCCGCCGAGGTGGAGCTGCGACTCGGGCGTGATCTGATCGAGGAACTGCTGGTTGGCGGCCATCTCGAAGGCATCCTCGAACGCTTCCGGGCGATCGGCTACGACCTCGACCGACCACATCGCGTCGTCGTCGTCGAGGTCACGAGTCAGCGCGGAGACAGCGACGTCGCGTTCCAGGCGGTGCGACGGGCCGCCCGCGACGTGGGGCTCGGCACGTTGCTCGTCGCTCGAGGCGGCGGCATCGCCGTGCTCGCCGACGCCCATGGCGACTGGGAGCCGTTCCGGCTCACGGTTCTGGCCGAGCTCGGCAGCGACGGCGGCTGCCGAGCCGGCGTCGGCGGACAGTGCACAGCTCCGGCGGACTTCTCCAGATCGTACAGAGAGGCGCTGCTGGCCCTGCGGGTCCAGCGGGGCGTCGGTGGCCCCGACCAGGTGAGTGTCTTCGATGACCTCGGCGTCTACCGCTTGCTCTCCGAGTCCGCAGACGTCGAGGCCGTCCAGGGCTTCGTGCAGCGCTGGCTCGGCGCGCTACGCGAGTACGACCTCGCTAAAGGCGCCGAGCTGGTCAGGACGTTGACCAGCTATCTGGAGTGCGGCGGCAACTACGACAGCACTGCCAGCATGCTCTCGATCCACCGGAGCAGCCTGCGCTACCGCCTGGGGCGGATCCGACATATCTCTGGCCACGACCTCGCCGACGCTGACACCAGATTCAATCTGCAGCTCGCCACCCGTGCTTGGTCCACGGTGCAAGCGATGCGCGAGGCCTGAGCGGGGGACCAAGGCTCGTCCCCACAGGTGCAGGTCGTCACCCGAATTCGTCACCATAGGTGGCAGCGCCACCGCGGACGGATCTGGGAACGTAGAACGGGTGCCCCACCAACCCGCCCGGTGAGGAGATGATGCGCCATGACGCGTCGCACCGCCGGAGTTCCGTCAGACCGGACGAAGGAGGAATCGGCGCATGCCTTCGGGCAGGCCGCACCTGAGATCGTCGGCGGTGTCGTTGACTCGCCGGGAACGCGGGAGGCCCAGGTCACCCGTTGCCTGGACGGCTTGTCGGCACCGGCACGCCGGCTGGTCGAGATAGGGGCCGTTCTCGGAGCTTCGTTCACGGTCGCCGACGTGGCCGAGGTGCTGGGGCAGCCGATCGGCGGCCTGTTGGCGACCGTTCAGGAAGCGGTCGACGCCGGCGCCATCGTGCTGACGCCCGACGCGCTGGAATTCCGCCATGAGGTGATCTGCCGGGTTGCCTACGAGGCGGTACCGCCGGCGTTGCTCATGCCGCTGCACCGGCAGATCGGGAAGCTCTTCCTCCAGCGCCGAGAGTGGGCTGCGGCGGCCAACCACCTGATGCATGGCGTGACTGCGGGAGACCGGGAAGCGGCCGCCGGTCTCGAGCACGTTGCGCGCCAGGTCCGCACGTCGTCGCCCGAGTGGGCCAGCGAGCTGGCACTACGCGCCCTCGCCCTGACCGATGCCGCCGATGTCGACCGCTTCGGGCGAGCTGCGACGGTGGTCGAGAGCCTGGTCAGCGCTGGCCGACTCGCGGAGGCCAACTACGTGGCGCGCCATGCCCTCAGATCGCGCGGCGTGCCGTCCGCGGCTGCGGCACGCCTGAGGCTGGCGCTCGCCGAGCAGTTGCTCTTCTCGGGGCAACCCCAGGCCGCTGCCGATGAGCTCCAGTCCGTCGTGTCGGACTCCGAGGTGCCTGACTTGGTCCACGCCCCCGCCGAGCTGTGCCTGCTGAGGGCGATGCTGGCCATCGACGACCGGTCCGGGGCCGGCCGCCAGGTAGAGGCGATCCTTTCCGGCGGTCGTGGCCGCGACGAGTTCCTCCCGGCAGCGCTCGCAGCGCTCGGCGTCATCACCTGGCGCGACGGCCTAGTGGCCGACGGTCTGGCGCTTGTTCGCGCCGCGGCGCTGCGGAGCGACCGGCAGCCCCTGGCCACGGCTGATCCCTTCGCACGGGCCTTCCTCGCGTCGATGCTCACTGCACTCGGCGACCTAGATGAAGCGACACAGCTCATAGAGGCCACGGACGACGACATCAGCGTCGCCGGTGACAGGTTGTGGTCGGCTGCCCCGGCCGTCGCGGCGGCGCGGGTCAACCTGGTGGCCGGGAGGCTCGCCGATGCGTCGGCGTCGGCACATGCCGCCATCGACCGGGCCAACGAGTTGGGGACGTCCTGTTTCCTGCCCGCGGCGCGGGCAGTGCTGGCAGAGGTGGCTTTGATGTGTGGCGAACTGTCCGAGGCGGCGGCTCACCTCGAGTGCAGCGGCTCGGACACCGCCTGGCCACCGTGGAGCGCGTGCGGGCGGCGCCTGGCCGAGGCGAGGCTGTCCGAGGCGGAAGGTGGTCTTGAACGGGTGCTGGCGCAGGACGCCGACCTCTACGACGACGTGGCCGTGGATGCCGGCCTGCTGCTCGATGATCCGATGGGCGCTGCCTGGCTCGTGCGAACGGCGCTGGCAGGGGATGATCCGGATCGGGCGGAGCGGGTGCTGGTCCAGGCCGAGCATCTTGCCGTTGTGAACTCCTCGTTCCAAGCGGTGGTGGCCGCGGCCAAACATGCCCGCGGCCTGGTCCATGAGGAACCGCGATTGGTGCAGGAGGCAGCCGAGCTCCATCGCCACCCGGCGGCGAAGGCGTCGGCCTGGGAGGATGCCGGCGTCCTCCGGTTGGGCGTCGCCGACCGTGCGGCGGGCAGGCACCTGCTCGAACGGGCCGTCGTCGCCTACCAGCAGCTCGGCGCCGAGCGGGACGCCGCGCGGGTGCGTTCCCGCTTGCGGGCGATCGGTGTTCGATGGCGGCACGGTCGGCGGACCGATCGCCCCGTGTCGGGCTGGGCCAGCCTCACCGACACCGAGCAGGCGGTGGCGGAGCTCGTCGCGGAGGGCCTCACCAACGCCGAGGTCGCCGAACGCATGTATCTGTCACGCCACACCGTGGACTTCAACCTGCGCCAGATCTTCCGCAAGCTGGGCATCCGCTCCCGCGTCACGCTCGCCCGCCTCTACCTCGAGCGCCAGCGCGGCAACAACGCCATCGACCACGCGTCCGCGTGATGCCCGGCGTCGTCGCGTGGCCCCACACTGAGAGCCGTGCGATGTCGGCACCTGTGGATGATCCGGCGTGTCGTGGCCTCGGCATCGGGTTGCGAGGACTGCCTGGCGGCCGGGCGGCGGGATTGGGTGCATCTGCGGCTGTGCCAGACCTGTGGTCATGTGGGCTGTTGCGACAGCTCGCCTGGCCGCCACGCCACCAGGCACTACCACGCCGCCGGCCACCCGGTGGTCCGGTCGTTCGAGCCGGGAGAGGACTGGTTCTGGTGCTACGCCGACCAATTGATGTTCAACCTCTCGGCGGCGCCGCCCGCCGTGTCCCACCCTTGAACGGCGGGTCGAGGCGGCAACCACCGTCCACCGCGGGTACGGAGGGTGGATGCCGGGAACGTACGCTGCGGCCATGCCCGCCCACGAGACCCGGTCGTGGCTGATCGACATGGACGGCGTCATCGTGCGCGAGGAGGAGCCGATCGAGGGTTCGGCCGAGTTCCTGGCTCGCCTCCGTGCCCTTGGCACGCCCTTCCTGGTCCTGACGAACAACTCGATGTACACACCCCGAGACCTGGCGGCCCGCTTGAGGGCCGGCGGGTTCGACGTAACCGAGGACAACATCTGGACCTCGGCACTGGCGACCGCTCGCTTCCTCGATGACCAACGACCGGGCGGCTCGGCCTTCGCCATCGGCGAGACCGGCCTCACCACCGCGCTGTATCAGATCGGCTACGTCCAGACGGAGCTCAAGCCCGATTACGTTGTGCTGGGCGAGACCCGGACGTACAGCTTCGAGCGCATCACCAAGGCCATCCGGCTCATCGACGGAGGCGCCCGGTTCATCGCCACCAACCCCGACTCGACGGGCCCCAGCCCTGGCGGACCCCTGCCCGCCACCGGATCGGTCGCCGCGCTGATCAGCCGGGCCACGGGGGTGGCACCATACTTCGTGGGCAAGCCCAACCCGCTGATGATCCGGACAGCGCTCAACCGCCTCGAGGCGCATTCGGAGACGACCGTCATGGTCGGTGACCGGATGGACACCGACGTGGTCGCCGGGCTCGAGGCGGGACTCCAGACCGTGCTCGTGCTCTCGGGCGTCGCGACCGCGGCCGAGGCCGGCCGCCACCCCTACGTGCCGTCCCGGGTGGTCGACTCGGTCGCCGACCTGCTCGACGAGCTGTCCGAAGGGAGGCTCCCTGGCGAGCCTGCGGCGGATGCGACGCGCAGGACTGATCCTGAGCCAACGGAGTAACTCGTCATCCATGGTCGTCGAGCGGTGGTACCGGAACGGAGCGATCTACTCCGTCGACGTCGGCTTGTTCCAGGACACCGACGGGGACGGCGTCGGAGACCTCGCCGGCCTCGCGAGTCGCCTGGACTATCTGTCGCGGCTGGGTGTGACGACGATCTGGCTCAACCCGATCCACCCCTCGCCGCGGCGCGACGGCGGCTACGACATCACCGACTACTACGGCGTCCACCCCCGGTTCGGGACCCTCGGGGACTTCGCGATGCTGCTCGACGGCGCCGACGAGCGGGGAATACGCGTGATGCTCGACCTGGTGATCAACCACACCAGCGACGAGCACCCCTGGTTCCGCTCGGCCCGCGCCGACCGCTACTCGCCCTACCGCGACTGGTACGTCTGGTCGGACACCGAGCCGCCGGACCGATTCGAGGGGCAAGCCTTCCCCGGTGTCGAGAGCGAGACCTGGACCTACGACGACCAGGGCGGCGCCTGGTACCGGCACCGCTTCTACTCCTTCGAACCCGACCTCAACACCGAGAACCCGGCGGTCCGCGCGGAGATCGGCAAAATCGTCGGCTCATGGGTCCGGCTCGGCGTATCCGGCTTCCGGATAGACGCCGCACCCTTCGTGATCGAACCCAAACGGCCGGGCGCGGACCTGTCGAAGAAGGACTACGGGTTCCTGCGCGAGCTGCGCGAGGGCGTGTCGTGGCGCCGCGGGAAGGCGGCGTTGTTGGCCGAGGCCAACGTGCCCGACGAGGAGTTGCTCGAGTACTTCGGTCACGCCGACGGCTCGGCAAGCCGGGTGCAGATGATGTTCGCGTTCCGGCTCAACCAGGCCATCATGTTGGCCCTCGCTCGCAAGGACGCCCGCCCGATCGCAGCGACGCTGCGGGAGCTACCCGACCTGTCCCGCCACGGCCAATGGGCCACGTTCCTGCGCAACCACGACGAGGTGGACCTGGGCCGGCTCACGGCCGAGGAACGCCAGCAGGTCTTCGACGCCTTCGGGCCCGATCCCGACATGCAGCTCTACCACCGAGGAATCCGGCGCCGGCTCTGTCCGATGCTCGGCGGCGACCGCCGCCGTCTGGAGATGGCCTACAGCCTTCAGTTCACGATGCCCGGAACCCCGGTCATCAGGTACGGGGACGAGATCGGGATGGGCGAGAACCTCGCCCTGCCCGAGCGGCAAGCCATCCGTACACCCATGCAGTGGGACGACACCCTCAACGGCGGGTTCTCGCGCGCGCCATCCGACCAGCTACCAGTCCCCGTCATCAGCACCGGCGAGTACGGCTACCGGCAGGTGAACGTGACCGACCAGCGCCGCGACCCGCACAGCCTGCTGGTGTGGGTCGAGCGCATCTTGCACACGCTGCGCGAGACCGAGGAGATCGGATGCGGGCAGCACTCGATCCTCGACGTAGGCCCGCCGCACGTGCTCGTCCATAGCGCCACCGGGGACGGCGGTGCCATGCTGTTCCTGCACAACCTCGCCGACCGGCAGTGCCAGGTCCGGGTCGGCTGGCCGGCCGAGCGGCCCGGTCGGCCGCTCAGCGTCGCCGCTGACAGCGATTACGGCGACAAGGTGGATCTCGATGCGATCGACCTCGCCGGCTACGGCTACCGCTGGATCCGACTCCGCAAGCATCCCTGATGTCCAGCCAGGCGTGGTGGCAGCGCGGCGCCATCTACCAGGTCTACCCGCGGTCGTTCGCGGATGCCGACGGCGACGGCATCGGCGACCTCCGCGGGATCATGGAGCACTTGGACCATCTGTCGGACCTCGAGGTGGCAGCGGTTTGGCTGTCGCCGATCAACCGCTCGCCGATGGCCGACTTCGGCTACGACGTGGCCGACTACTACGACGTCGATCCCCTCTTCGGCACCCTGGCCGACCTCGACCGCCTCGTCCAGGACTGCCACGCCCGCGGGATCCGGGTGATCCTCGACTGGGTGCCCAACCACACGTCGGACCAGCACCCGTGGTTCGTCGCCTCGCGCTCGAGCCGCGACGATCCCAAGCGCGACTGGTACGTGTGGCGCGACGGGCGGGACGGGGGCCCACCCAACGACTGGCGCTCGACGTTTGACAAGGTCGGCCCGGCGTGGACGTTCGACGAGCGGACCGGCCAGTGGTACCTGCATTCCTTCCTGCCGCAACAGCCCGACCTCAACTGGGACAACCTCGAGGTCGAGGGGGCGATGCACGACGTGCTGCGCTACTGGCTGGACCGTGACGTCGACGGGTTCCGCGTCGACGTGGTGCAGAAGATCGCCAAGGATCCGCTGCTGCGCGACAACGCCGGCGCCGCTCGCCGCCACGACGAGGACTGGGACACGATCCGCGACCGCCTGCGCGGGATCCGCCGGGTGATCGACGAGTACCCGGACCGGGTGCTGATCGGCGAGGTCTACCTGCTGGACCTGCACCGGGTGGTCCTCTACCTCAACAGCGGCGACGAGCTGCACCTGGCGCACAACTTCGTGTTCCTGTGGTTGCCCTGGAACGCCGAGGCGTTCCGTACCTCGGTCGACGACTTCGTGGCGCTCGCCGTCGAGGCGGCGTGGCCGGCGTGGTTCTTGGCCAACCACGACCACTCGCGCGTGGCCAGCAGGTTCGATGATGGAGGGCACGGTCAAGGGCGAGCGCGGGCCGTGGCGCTGATGCTCTACACGTTGCGGGGCACACCGTTCATCTACCAAGGCGAGGAGCTCGGCCTGCCCGACGCGGACATCCCACCAGAGCGCGTGGTGGACGTCGACGGGCGCGATCCCGAGCGCGCCCCGATCCCCTGGCGACCGCCGTCGGAGGTGGGGGAGGGCGCGGGCTTCACAACCGCCAAACCGTGGCTGCCGCTGGTTGCGGACGCCGAGCACCTGTGCGTCGAGCGCCAGGCCGCAGACCCCCGCTCGATGTTGACGCTCGTGCGCCGCCTGGCGGCGGTGCGTGCCCGCACACCGGTGCTCCACAGTGGCGCCCAGCGCACGGTGGATGCCGGCGCGGACGTCTTCGCCTGGCTGCGCGAGGGCGAGGGCGAGCGGCTCCTCGCGGCCATGAACTTTGCCACCGACGCGGTGCCCTTCCGCCCGTTGACCGATATGCCACGACGGGCGGCGCTGGTGCTGTCCAGCGACCCCGACCGAGCGGACAGGGAGGTGGATCCCAACGGCTTCGTGCTCCGGCCGAGCGAGGCGGTGCTGCTGAGGCTGAAGGAGGAGGCATGAGACTTCGCCGCCGCCCCGAACCCCAAGCCGGTCGGGCATGATGGATCGCTTCGCTCGGTTGCCCGGCCATCTCCGAGCCCGGCTCCGCCGTGCTTCGCCACCCACGTGGATCGATCCGATGCTCGCGACGTTGACCGACCGTCGCTTCTCCGATCCGGGCTGGCTGTTCGAACGCAAGCTGGACGGTGAGCGGTGCCTGGCCTTTCGCGAAGGACGGAACCTGCAGCTCCTGTCACGCAGGCGCCAACCGCTCGGACGCACCTACCCGGAGCTCGTCGACGTGCTGGCTACCCAGGAACCCCCCGATTTCGTTGTCGACGGTGAGGTCGTCGCGTTCGAGGACGGGCGGACCAGCTTCGCCCGGCTGCAGCAGCGCATCGGCATCACCGACCCCCGGCTCGCCCGTCGCAGCCCCGTCGCCGTCTTCTACTACCTGTTCGACGTGTTGTACCTCGACGGCCACGACGTCACGCAGTTGCCGCTGCGTGCGCGGAAGGCACAGCTCGGCGGCACCTTCCAGTTCGGCGGGCGATTGCGGCTTACCCGGCATCGCAACACCGAGGGCGAGGACGCCTTCGAGTCCGCGTGCGCGAAGGGCTGGGAGGGGGTGATCGCCAAGCGGGCGGATGCCCCCTACCGCTCGGGGCGGTCGACCGACTGGCTGAAGTTCAAATGCTCCCTCGGCCAGGAGCTCGTGATCGGAGGCTTCACCGAACCGGCGGGCAGCCGGGTCGGCCTCGGTGCGCTCCTCGTCGGCTACTACGAGGACGGCAGGCTGCGGTACGCCGGCAAGGTCGGCACCGGCTACACGGAGGCCATGCTGCGGGACCTGCGTCGCCGCCTCGACCCCCTCGAGGTTCCGTCGAGTCCCTTCGACGACGCCCGAGTCAAGGAACGCGGGGTGCACTGGGTCCGCCCTGAGCTGGTCGCCCAGATCGCGTTCACGGAATGGACGTCTGATGGGAAGCTCCGTCACCCACGTTTCGAAGGGCTGCGCGTCGACAAAGCACCATCCGAGGTCAGGCGCGAGCGACCGAGAGGCCTACCTCCGGTGCGTGCCGCTCGCGCGCATGCGACCGGGAAGGGCGGGTAGGGGTTCGCCTGTGGCACGGCCAGTGTGGAGCGGTGCGATCAGCTTTGGGCTCGTCAATGTGCCCGTGAAGGCCTACCCGGCCGTACGCGACCACGACGTTCACTTCCACCAGATCGACAGGCGCACGGGTTCCCGGATCAGCAACCGCAAGGTGTCGGCCGAGACCGGGGAGGAAGTCGCGCCCGACGACATCCGGCTGGGCTTCGCGGTCGGCGAAGGGCGTTACGTCACCTTCGACAAGGACGAGCTCGACGAGTTGCGCCCGGCGTCGACCCGGACGATCGAGGTGACCGACTTCGTCGACCTCCAGCAGGTCGACCCGATCTACTACGAACGGACCTACTGGCTGGCCCCCGCTGGGGAGGCGGCGGAGCAGGCGTACCAACTGCTGCGGGCGGCGATGGAGGACCGGCGGCGGGTGGCCGTCGGCACGATCGTGATGCGCAACCGACAGTACCTTGCCGCCATCCGACCGCTGGACGGCGCCCTCGCCATGTCGACGATGCGCTTCGCCGACGAGGTGGTGCCCCGGTCCGCTGTGGAGGAGATCCCCGACCGGGCGGCTGAGCCGGACCCAAAGATGCTCGCGATGGCGACTCGGCTCGTCGACGCGCTCACCAGCGACTGGGATCCCTTCCGCTACCACGACACCTTCACCGAGGAGCTGCGCGAGCGCATCGAGGCCAAGGAGGCCGGCGAGGAGCTCACCACCGCGCCAGGCGAGCCGGCCGAGCCCAAGGTCGTCGATCTCATGCAGGCCCTCGAGGCCAGCGTCGAGAGCGTCAAGGGCAGGAAGGGGCGCCGACGCCAGTCCCGCACCAAGTCTCGCAAGAGCGCCTGACGACGCCTCGGCGGGCCTTCAGCAGTTGGGAACCAGGGCCCGGGAGGGTGACACCCCGGGCGGTGGAACGGCGGCGCCCACCTCGGCCAGGTACTGGTGGACGAGCCGCACTGCCATGGCACCCTCGCCGACTGCCGATGCGATCCGCCGGACCGCTCCGCTACGCACGTCCCCGACGGCAAACACGCCAGGGCGGTTGGTCTCGAGGGCGTAGGGCGCGCGGTCCAGCGGCCAGCCGGCACCTCCCGTGTCCTTGCGCTGCGCGTCGACGCCGGTGACCACGAAGCCGTCTTCGTCGAGCGCCACTTGGCCACCCAGCCAGGCGGTGTGGGGCTCGGCACCGATGAACACGAAGATCGCGCGGGCCGGCTGTTCCCGGCGATCGCCTTTCATCGTCTCCTCGACGACGACAGCATCGAGCGTCTTGTTGCCGACGAGGTCCCGTACCTCGCTGTTCATGTGGATCTCGATGGCCGGGTCGCTGCGGATCCTCTGTGCCAGGTATCGGGACATGTCCCGTTCGAGGTCCCCATGGCGCACGAGGAGCGACACTCGCGGGGTGTGCCGCGCCAGGAACAGGGCGGCCTGCCCTGCCGAGTTGCCCCCACCGACGACGACGACCGGGTCGCCCGCACACATCCGGGCCTCGATCGGCGTCGCGGCGTAGTAGACGCTCGTGCCTTCGAAGTCGTCGAGGCGCCGCACGTCGAGCTTGCGGTAGCGCGCTCCCGTAGCGATCACAACGGTGCGCGAGCACACCGTCGAGCCGTTGTCGAGCCGCACGGCATGGTGGCCGTCTTCCCGTTCGAGCGCGGTGGCGGGAGCCGGGTACTGGAGTTGTGCGTCGAACTTCTTGGCCTGAATCACCGCTCGCTCCGCTAGCTCGGCACCGGGTAGACCGGCTGGGAACCCGAGGTAGTTCTCGATGAGGGGCGACGCGGCCGCCTGGCCACCGCACGCGATCGCGTCCAGCACGACCGTCGTGAGGCCCTCTGACGCGCCGTACACCGCCGCCGCCAGGCCAGCCGGGCCAGCTCCCACGATGAGCAGATCGCAGGCGACCCGGCCCGCACCGGGCGCCGGCAGACCGATGACTCGAGCCAGCTCGGCCGCGCTCGGATTGCGCAGGACCCTGCCTCTCCACACGACGACGGGCGTCTCGTCGGGCGCCACACCGAGCTCCCGGAGCAGCGCCTCTGCGGCCGAGTCCTTCTCCAGGTCGATGTACCGGTGCGGGAGCCGGTTGCGAGCGGCGAACTCGAGCAGCCGACGCGTATCCGGCAAGAAGCAGGAGCCGAGGATCCTGAACCCGGTACCGACCTCGATCAGGACCGAACGTCGGATCAGGAACGCCCGGAGGACCAGATCGCCGAGCGTCGTGTCTTCGGTCACGAGACGGCGCAGCTCGGGGAGGGGCACGACGAGCACCTCGCCGGGCTCGCGGACGACTGCGCTGACGAAAGCCGCCTCGCCTGTGAGCAGGCTGATCTCTCCGAGGAACCGGCCGGCGCCGTGCAGGCCGAGCAAGTGCTCGTCGCCGTCGAGCCCCTCGACGATGGCCACCATGCCGCTCAGGATCACGAAGAACTGTTGCTGGACCTCGCCTTCCCGGTAGAGCACATCGCCCGCTCGGGTGGGCTGTCGCTCCCCGGAAGCGGCGAGCGCGGCGGTCTGGTGCTCGCTCAGTCGAGGGTACGCGCCATAGAGGTCGGGGGTCTCGGCGAGAGTGGCAGGCCCCGGCGCGCCCGTGCCCGCTTCGCTGCCACGACGGGCCGCATCGCTCTGCTGGAACGTCATGGCACCGGCGCCCCTCATCCCGCCCGCTGCGCCAGCGGGTCCAGGGCCTGGTCGAGCCAGTGGCGCAGCGCGGACTCGGGTGCCGCGCCCGTCTGCCGTGCCACCACCGTCCCCTTGTCGAGCACCAGGAGGGTGGGTATCCCCTGCACGCCGAAGCGACCTGCGGTCCCGGGCGACTCGTCGACGTTGACCTTCACGAGCTTGATGCGGCCGGCGCGATCACGAGCCAATCTTTCGAGGGCGGGGCTCACCGCACGGCACGGGCCACACCACGGTGCCCACAGGTCGACGAGCACCGGGAGCTGAGCCTTGTCGACCGTTTCGGCGAAGGAGCTGTCATCGGCCTCCGCAATCCAGGGCAAGGGGTTGTGGCAATGACCGCATCGAGGTCGTCCGGTGGCGGCGGCGGGCACGCGGTTCTTGCGCCCGCAGCTCGGGCACACCACGACCGACGCGTCGCCTGTCATCGGGGCGCGCTCCGATCGACCCGGGGCACGACCAGCACCGGTGACGGGCTGTGCCGCACGATGGTCGCAGCCACGCTCCCCAACACGAGCCGGCGCAGGCCCGTCCACGACCGGGTGTTGGCCACGACGAGCGTGGCGGGATGATCGAGCAGGTAGCGGTACAGCCCGCCCCAGACGCTGACCGGGTCGTAGCGGACCACGGCGTGGAGGGCATGGCCGGAGGCCAGGAAGGGCTCGACCAGCGCGGCCAGGAACCCCTCGGCGTCACCGTCGGGGCCGAACCGACGGCGGGCGAGGCCACCATCGACGGGCTCGGGCACCTCCTCGGCCACTGTGAGCACGGTGCAGGTCTCGCCGAGCAGCTCGGCCCACCTGATGGCGACGCCGACGAGCTGCGCCGACGCGGGGCTGTCGTCGACGCACGCCACCACGCCGTCGCAATGCCGGGGCGGCTCCATGTAGGGGCACACCAGCACGAGCGGATCGCGGCAGCGCGCCACCACGTCGACGGCCACGGAGCCCAGCACGGCTGCCGAGCGCGCTCGTCCATGCGTCGCCATGCACGCCACCGCGTTGTCCAGCTTGCGGAGCGTCTCGTGGATCGCCCCGGCGGAGTCCCGGTCGACCAGGACGGTGCGGTGCACGATGTGACCGGGGATCTCGATGTGGGCAAGCTCGCGGTCCCGTTGCTCGACCTGTTCGACGGACTCGACGGCGGTCAGCAGGTGGATCTCGGCCCCGAGCCTCGCCGCCAGGCGCGCCGCGATCGGTACCGCCACACGCGAGAAGTCGGAGCCATCGAGCGGCACCAGGAGCGCATCAACCCGTTCGGGGACCTGGGGCTCGCTCGCCGACACGCGCGCGGGCTCGGATCCCGTCATGTCACCACGATCGCGCCTCCGACGGTGTGTCGAACCCCCTGAACGCGTGGTTGTTCGTTCGGTCCACGCGTCCACGTGATGCACGAGCGGGTGCCCGTCGGGCATCGTGAACCGTCCGAGATGTGAGATGGAACTCGACGGCTTCAACGACGGGGGCCCGCCACATCGGTTTGGGAGTCCGTGGATCCCACAGGGCCTCAGAGCGTTGTGGCTCGGCCGGCGAGCTCGAGGTCATCGACGACACCCCCGGAGCGCCGGCCAGCGATGGGCAGCGCTGGCGGTGGCGATGATGTTGCTCGGCGCCGGGGCGCTCGTGGGCTGTGGCGACGGTGACGAGGGGGGCACGCCCACGCTCACCTGGTACACGAACCCCGACAACGGCGGGCAGGAGGACCTGGCGGCCAAGTGCACCGACGAGGCCGGCGGTGACTACCGCATCGACGTGGCGGTCCTGCCCACCGACGCCGACGGCCAGCGGGAGCAGCTGGTTCGCCGGCTGGCGGCCAACGACACCTCGATCGACCTGATGAGCCTGGATGTGGTGTTCGTGCCCGAGTTCGCCGAGGCCGGGTTCCTGCGACCGTTCAGCGACGAGCAGGCCGCCGACCTGACGCGTGATGTGCTCGACGGTCCGCTCGAGACCGCAATGTGGGACGACGAGCTGGTGGCGGCGCCGTTCTGGGCCAACACGCAGCTGCTGTGGTACCGCCAGTCGGTGGCCGAGCAGGCCGGCATCGATCCCTCCGACGGGTCGGTCACGTGGGACCAGGTGATCGAGGCCGCCGACCAGACCACTACGACCGTCGCGGTGACGGGTGCCCGTTACGAGGGCTACATGGTGTGGATCAACGCGCTGGTGATGTCCGCCGGTGGCGAGGTCTTGAAGGATCCCGAGGCCGGCAAGGACGCCACTCCCGAGCTGGACACCACCGCCGGACGCACGGCCGCCGGCATCATCCGCCGGCTTGCGACCACCGTGGCCGACCCCGCCATGTCCACCGCGATCGAGGAGAACGCCCGGGCGGCGTTCCAGGCCGACAACGGCGGGTTCATGGTCAACTGGCCGTACGTCTACGGCGCGGCTCGCGCCGCGGTCGACGACGGGTCGCTGGACCAGTCGGTGTTCGATGACATCGCCTGGGCACGCTTCCCCGCGGTCGACTCGGGCACCGAGAGCGCCCCACCGCTGGGTGGGATCGACGTGGGGATCGGTGCGTTCAGCGAGCATCCCGACGAGGCGGTCGATGCGGTGCGCTGCATCACCTCGCTGGAGAGCCAGATCGAGTACATGGTGGCCGAGGGCAACCCGGGCGCCCGCGCGGCGGTGTTCGAGGACCCGGACGTGCGGGAGGCATTCCCGATGGCGGATCTCATCCGCGACTCGATCGACACGGCCGGGCCCCGGCCCCGCAGCGCCTACTACACCGACGTGAGCGGCGCCACCGTGCGGGAGTTCCACCCTCCGTCCGATGTCGAAGCCGATTCGACCCCCGAGCAGGCTGACGACCTCATTCACGACGTCCTTCGGGACCGACAGCTCTTGTGAGGTGACCAGGGAAGTAGCGATGGCGACCGTAACAGCACCCCCGGACCGGGGCACCGAAGCCACCGGGCGGAGGGCCCAACGGGCGCGGCTGTCGGAGCGGGCCCGTGACGAGCAGCGCCTGGGCTGGTACCTGGTGGCGCCGGCGGTCGTGGTCATGCTGGCGGTCACCGCGTACCCGTTGGGGCGGGCGGTGTGGCTGTCGCTCTACAGCTACCGGCTGACCGATCCGACCGGGAAGGAGTTCGTGGGTCTGCGCAACTACGGGGTCGTGCTGACCGACAGCCTGTGGTGGCAGGACGTGTTCACCACGGTGTTCATCACTGTCGTCACCGTGGCCATCGAACTGGTCATCGGCTTCGCGTTCGCCATGGTGATGCACCGCATCGTGTTCGGGCGGCGCACCGTCCGCACCTCCATCCTCATCCCGTACGGGATCATCACGGTGGTCGCGGCCTACGCCTGGCAGTACGCGTTCGCCCTCGACTCCGGGTTCGTCAACGAGTGGTTCGGCCTGGGCGACAAGGCCTGGTTCTCCGACCGGTGGTCGGCGCTGACGGTGATCATCCTGGCCGAGGTGTGGAAGACGACGCCGTTCATCTCGCTGCTGCTGCTGGCCGGCTTGGCCCAGGTGCCCGAGGAGCTGCATGAAGCGGCCAAGGTCGACGGCGCCACGGCCTGGCAGAGGCTCAAGCGTGTGACGGTCCCCAACATGAAGGCGGCGATCATGGTGGCGCTGCTGTTCCGGACCCTCGACGCCTACCGCATCTTCGACACCATCTTCATCATGACCGGCGGCGCCGAGGACACCGAGAGCGTGTCGTTCCTGACCTACCGCCAGACCATCGTCCGCACGTCCCTCGGGCTGGGCTCGGCGGTCTCGGTGCTGCTGTTCCTGTCGGTCGTGCTCATCGCCTTCGGCTTCATCCGGGGCTTCAAGGTCGACCTGTCACGGGTGAGGGGAGACTGAGATGCGCCGCCTGCGCTCCAACCTCGGATGGGGGCTCGCCGGCCTGCTGATCGTCGTCTACACGCTGTTGCCGGTGGCGTGGATCGTGTCACTGTCGTTCAAGCAGGGCGACGACATCAACAACAAGAAGTTCCTGCCCACGGAGTGGTCGCTGGACAACTACCGGACCGTCTTCGACACCAACCTGTTCACGAGCGCGCTGCGCAACTCGATCGGCATCTCGCTGATCGCCACGACCGTGTCAGTGGGGCTGGCAGCCTTCGCCGCGTATGCCATCGCTCGGCTGCAGTTCCGGGGCAAGCGCCTGGTGCTGTCCACGGCGCTGGCCATCGCCATGTTCCCCACCATCGCCCTGGTCGGCCCGCTGTTCGACATGTGGCGATCACTCGGCATCTACGACACCTGGATAGGGCTGATCATCCCCTACATGTCGTTCACCCTGCCGCTGTCGATCTGGGTGTTGTCGGCCTTCTTCCGCGAGATCCCGTGGGAGATGGAACAGGCCGCCCAGGTCGACGGTGCCACACCATGGCAGGCCTTCCGCAAGGTCATCGTGCCCCTGGCGGCACCCGGCGTGTTCACCGCCGCGATCCTGACCTTCTTCTTCGCCTGGAACGACTTCGTGTTCGGCATATCGCTCACCGCCACGAACAACGCCCGCCCGGTGCCGGCGGCGCTGGCGTTCTTCACCGGCGAGTCGTTCTTCCAGCAGCCGACGGCCGCCATCTCGGCGGCGGCCGTGATCGTCACCATCCCGGTGATCGCGCTCGTGCTCATCTTCCAGCGGCGGATCGTCGCCGGCCTCACGGCGGGCGCGGTGAAGGGCTGATCGGAGGAACCATGGCCAGCATCCGGCTCGACCACGTGACCAAGATCTACGCAGGCGACACCCCGGCGGTTGACGACATAACCCTCGACATAGCCGACGGCGAGTTCATGATCCTGGTGGGACCGTCGGGATGCGGGAAGTCGACGATCCTGCGCATGATCGTCGGTCTGGAGGACATCACATCGGGCGACATCTACATCGGCGACCGGCGGGTCAACGACCTGGCGCCGCGTGACCGCAACCTGGCCATGGTGTTCCAGAACTACGCCCTCTACCCCCATCTCACGGTGTACGAGAACATCGCCTTCCCCTTGCGCCTGCACAGGGTGCCCGATGACGAGGTACGCCGACGGGTCGAGCAGGCCGCCGGGTTGCTTGAGCTGAAGGACTTCCTCGACCGCAAGCCGTCCCAGCTCTCCGGTGGCCAACGCCAGCGGGTGGCGACGGGCCGGGCGATCGTGCGCCAGGCCGACGCCTTCCTGTTCGACGAGCCGCTCTCGAACCTCGACGCCAAGCTGCGCGGCCAGATGCGCACCGAGCTCTCGCGGCTGCAGAGCCAGCTCGGCATCACCACTGTGTATGTCACCCATGACCAGATCGAGGCCATGACGTTGGGTGACCGGGTCGCCGTGCTGCGCAGGGGCGTGCTCCAGCAGGTCGCTGCGCCTCGCGAGCTTTACGAGCAGCCGGTCAACCTGTTCGTGGCGGGGTTCATCGGCTCGCCGCCCATGAACTTCATGCCCGCCGGCGTCGAGGGCGACACGCTGCACCTGCCCATCGGCGACGTCCGTCTGACGCAGGATGTGGCGGCGGAGGTGCAGGGGCGCCGCATCCTGATCGCCGGCGTGCGTCCCGAGCACTTCGAGGAACCTTCGAGGCTTGATGACGTCCGCCGGCGCAAGGGCCTCGCCTTCAAGGCCCACGTCGACGTCATTGAGTGGCTGGGCAGCGAGCAGTACGCCTACATCCCGTTCGAGGCGCCCGACGAGGTGCGCCGACCGCTCGAGGAGCTGGCCACCGAGCTCGACAGCGAGCAGATCCGCACCCAACTGGTGGTTGCCCTCGACGCGGAGAGCCGGGTGACCGAGGGGTCGGACGCCGAGCTCTGGCTCGACCCCAGTCGGATGCACCTGTTCGACCCTTCATCGGGCGAGAACCTCACCCGCGGCCGCGGCGCCGAAACACGCACCCTCGTGTCGGTGTGAGAAAGGACGAGCGCTGGCTTCAGCCGCCCATGGGAGGGTGCCATGAGATCAGGATGCTCAGGCTGAACGGTTACTCCAGCACCAGCTAGCGGCGCAGTCGAGTGGGTACCCAGCGACGCATCGTAGGCCTCGCCCGCGATTCGGGGTCGTCGTGACCTGCCAGAACGACAACGTGTGTTTGACTTGCCTCGCTATAGCACGGGACCTGCAGACCAAGATCGGGCTGGTCCGATGGTCGTGGACCCCGGCCACACGGGCATCCCTCCCACCACCGGAACAGATCACAGGAGGAAGCTATGGCGTCTACGACTGCAGAGCGGGACCTGCTCGCCTTGGAGCGAAGGTACTGGCAGGCATTGAAGGACAAGGACGTCGATGCCGCCCTCGAGCTCACGGATATCCCATGCATCATCACCGGCGCGCAGGGTGTCGGCCGCCTGGATCGGCAGACCTACGAAGCGATGATGAAGCACGCAACCTTGGGACATCCTCGACTTCGAGATCGGCGACGACGTCCAGGTACGACTGCTGACCGAGAACACGGCGATCCTCGCCTACACCGTGCACGAACGGCTGATCGTCAACGGGGAGCCGGTGACGATCGACGCCGCAGACGCGTCAACCTGGGTGCGCCGCGAAGGCCAATGGCGGTGCGCGCTGCATACAGAGTCGATCGCCGGCGATCCGTTTGGCAGGGACCGCACGAGCAATTGGCGTTTCGCGCGACGGTCTGGCCCGTCGTGACGGCGCCGATGTGGTTTGAACTGGCGTGCGGCACCGAGGTTCGGGCCCGACCGCGCTTCCGCAGCTTGCCTGCGGGCAGCGCCCGCCAGACCTCGGTGTGAAATGGACTGGTACTTCCTCGTCAAGTGACGCTCGGCGGGTCACGGCGAGGAGCCTCGTCGGTGAGGATGACCTGGATGCTCGGATTGCGCCGCGCCCGTGGCCCGAGCCATCGGCCGAAATCAGCCGGGCGCACCCGTTTGCCTTCGTAGAGGCTGCTGTCGGCCAGGTCGGCCAGGAAACCGGCCTGCATCAGATGGACGGCTGCGGGTTCGGCGTCCTCGAGGATCCACTCCACGACCGCGAAGACCTGGCCGAAGCAGTGCGTGTTCTGCTCATCGAGCAGGCGGATCAGATGCCTGACGAACCCGGTTACGCGGATGTACTCGCCGTTGGCGTCGTCAACGGTAGCGCGCTCTGGAGAACCCTCGTAGCTCGGACATGCCGCTATCAGGAACGCGACCACGTCGTCATAGCGAAGCATCTGGGCCCCACTGGCAACACCATTGCCGTCGGTGTGAATCAATCATCATGCCACGACGCCTCATGTTCCATGGCCAGGCGCGCCAGCTCGACCCTCGTGTGGACCCCGAGCTTGCGAAAGATCTGGCGGAGCTGGAAGTCGACGTCGTGGCGGGAGAGGGACAAGCGCTCGCCGACTTGGGCATTGGTGAGTCCCAACGCGACCAGCCCCGACACGCGGCGTTCCGGGCCGGTCAGACCCGACCAGCCTGACACCCGGTGCCGCCCCGCCGCCTGCACCGTCCGAACCCGAAGCTCTCGCCAGCGACGCGTCGCTCGCTCGGCGTCGTGCACCGCCCCAGCCTGCTCGTAGAGGGCGATGGCGGACTCGAGTGTGGCCGAGCCGGACTGGGGCTGATCCTCGGCGACCAGGACGGCGCCGGCGTCCTCGGCCGCCGAGGCGCGCGCCCAGACATGTGCGTGGTCCGAGGACGCCTGCAGGAGGGCGGCAGCGTCTTGTTCGAACACCCCGCGGGCGTGGAGCGCGATCGCGGCGACCGACGGAAAGGCGGTGTTGCTGAGGGAAAGCTGGTCAGCCGTGTCCACCACGGCCCGAGCCTTTGTCCGGTCGCCGGCGGCGAGGGCGCAGCGGACCAGCCAGGCAGCCAGCGCGGGCTCCTCCAAGAGGGCACGCTTGTTGGCCGGGAGGTTGTCGAAGACGGCGGCCATGCTCCTCATTGCCACGATCGGGCCGTCACGTGCGTCGCTGATTCGAGCCCGGATCCACGCGCCGTATGTCGACAGGAACTGTGCCCTCGATGCCGGCGGTTCGTCCTGGCACCGTTCGAGCACTGCTTCCGCCGGGTCGAGGTCGCCCCTGTGCAGCGCGGCGGCGGCCAGAGTCGTCCGGGCCAGAGGAACGAACAGACGTGTGCCGGTCTCGTCGGCGAGCGCCAATGCGGACTCGGCGTGGGCTACTGCCTCGGCAATCCGACCAGCGGCAAGGTGAAGCCGCGAACGCCACGCCGCGACTCCCACCATCCACCCTCTGTCGTCCTCGGCGCGGATGTCCCGGACATCTTCGCGGAGGAGCTCTTCGGCCTTGCCGAGCTCCCCCAGCGCGATGAGCAGGACGGCCAGGCTCTGCCGCGGGTGCAAGGCCCGATCGGCGAACCGTCCACGCTGCGCTCGCGTCACGGCGCCGCGCAACAGCATGATCGAGTCGGCCACCCGTCCTTCGGTCCAGGCGACCGATCCCAAGGTCGTGAGCGCCGCGGCGATCGACCCATCATCGGAAGACGACGTCGTGCCCGCGAGGATCGCCACCGCCGGCTCGCGGGCTGCAGCGAACTCGTCGTGAGCCATGAGCGCGATGAGGCAGGCCCGTCGGCCGGCCTCGTAGACCTCTGCATCCAGCCTGCTGCCGGCCAAGACTTCCTCGGCTTGGCTTAGAGCCTTGGCTGCGTAGCCGCTCATCAGCAGCGCTGAAGACAGCTTCAGCCGGAGCTGTGCCGCGGACTTCCCGGACAGCGCTCCCTCGACGAGTGCAGCTTCGGCCACCTCGACCGCTTCAGCGACGCGGCCGGCAGCGAGCAGGCTGTCGACTGCAGCGAACAGCGGCGCATTGATTGGGCCCGTCACGTGGCGTTGCCATCCGCTCTCGTGCCGGAAGACCGGTGACCCGGAGGTCCGCGGCCGCCCGGTATAGCCTCTCGCGCCACCCGGTCACCGCAGATGCCCACATCCTGACCCGCCCGCCGCGTGGTGTCACGCGAACGATGGGACTACGCGATCGCGGGACGTCATGGGAGGACCCCGTGGTCCAGCCTGGACGGGATGTCCTTCGATGTGGATGTGATCGTGCTCGGGATGGGACCGGGTGGCGAGGCCGCCGCATCTCGGTTGCTCGCAGCCGGCAGGAGGGTCGCCGTCGTCGAGCGCGAGCTGATCGGCGGCGAGTGCGCCTACTGGGCCTGCATCCCCTCCAAGACACTGCTGCGCCCGCCCGAGGTGAGGACGGAGGCGAACCGAGCCGCCGGCGTCACCTCGCCAGAGCTCGACTGGCCCGATGCAGCCGCCTACCGCAACTACATGACTCGCCATCTCGATGACAAGGCCCAGGTCCGGGGCTACGAAGACCGGGGTGCGATCGTCGTTCGGGGTACCGGGCGCCTAGCGGGCCGGAGGCTCGTGGAGGTGGGCGAGCGACGCATCGCAGCCGAGCACGTGATCCTTGCCACGGGCTCCGACACGGTTCGTCCACCGATCGCGGGCTTGGATCAGGTCGAGGTGTGGACCAACCGGGAGGCGACCCAGCTGCGCCGGGTGCCCGCCCGGGCTCTCGTGGTCGGGGGCGGACCGGTGGGGCTCGAGCTCAGCCAGCTGCTCGTTCGCTTCGGGTGCCGGGTCACCCTCGTGCAGTCGGCCGGCCGGCTCATCGACCGAGAGGATCCCCGGGTCGGCGAGCTGATCGAGCGTGCGCTCGCCGATGAGGGCGTTGACGTCCGGGTCGGGCGCAGGGTCACAGCGGTGGCGGAGCGCAACGGGGTCACGCGGGTCGGGCTCGACGACGGCGCCACGCTGGAGACCGACGTCATCGTGCTCGGTGCCGGCCGTTCGCCGCGGGTGCACGACCTCGGCCTCGACACCGTCGGGGTCGAGCCCGAGACGCGGGGTGTGCCCGTGGACGAGCGCTGTCGGGTGGCTCCGGGACTGTGGGCAGTGGGTGACGTGACCGGGGCAGCTCTCTTCACGCACGTGGCCAAGTACCAGGCGCGCGTCGTCGTCGACAACATCATCGGACGGCCTCGGCGCGCGAACTACCAGGGCGTCCCCCGGGTCGTGTTCTCCGACCCAGAGATCGCGGCGGTCGGGCTCACCGAGGCCCGGGCCCGCGAGCAGGGTCGCGACGTGGCGACGGCCGTGGTGCGGCTGCCCGAGGCGATCGCCCGGCCCTGGACCTACGAGCGTGACCCTCGCGGCGAGCTCGGGGTGCTCGCCGACAGGCACAGCCGGGTGCTGCTGGGAGCTTGGGCGGTTGCTCCGCTGGCCGGCGAGTGGATCCACCAGGCGGCGCTCGCGGTCCGGGCCGAGCTCCCAATCGACCTTCTGCTGGATGGCGTAGCGCAGTTTCCGACCTACTCCGAGGCCTTGCTGGTCGGCCTCGAGCGGCTCACGCTGCCGTCCCGCTAGGACGTGTGTTCCGGGACGGCGCCGAACCAGGGCCTGTCGGGCCGTGGACGGGGAACCGCACCAGGGCGGCCACGGCGTGGTCCCGCAACGGCGTGTCGGCGTAGACGTGCTCGACCGAGCCGCCGGCGTCGACCACCAGGGTGGCCATCTCGTCGATGACGTCGGGGGTCTCGCGGGTGGGGCGCCCGTCGACCGGGCACACCTCGCCCCCCAGGCCCAGCCAACCGCAGCCGTCGCACACACGGCCCGGCGCGGAGGCGTCGGCCCTGACCAGGAGCTGCTGGATCGCCTGTTCGTTGGCGGCCAGGAGGCACCACTCGAGCCCGGCCGCGCCCAGCCCGCCAGCCGCGACCCTTTCCATGGCCTCGGCGACGAGCTGCTGCTCCTCCCGCCATTCGTGGTCCTGGATCGCCCGCTGGGCCTCGTCCCTGACGCTGGCGGGCGTCAGCGTTCGGGGGTCGGCGATGAAGGTGCCCACGACCTTTCGGTGGAGGTGGTGGGGCAGCTGCTCGACGAACGCCGGGACCGTGTCCTCATGGCCGCCCACCACGACCAGCTCGATGCCCTCCTGCTGCACGAGATGATCCAAGGCCCGGGCCACGTCCCGGTAGTGGCGCTTGGCCAGCTCCTCGGCCTTGCGATGGACGCCGTGCTCCTTGTCGCCCTGGGCGAAGTCGGCCTTGCGGAGCGCCCGGCCGTCCTCCCGCCTCCGGGCCTCCAGTACGCCCAGGTAGAACTCGAACAGCCGGCCGCGCTCGCGGTCGACGATCACCACGGCGTAGCGGTGGGCCTCGTCGAGCACGGCGAGCAGCGGCCGCAGGTACGGCGTGTTGTCCAGCTCGATGCGGTCGCGCACCCAGCCGGGGAGCACCACCGCCTCCTCGAAGGCCCGCCGGCTGCACCGGAACAACGCCACCGTGCGGCCCTGCAGCGAGGGCGCGAGCTCCTCCAGCTCGAGGATCCGATCGGCGTCGGCTCGCAATGACATTCGCTCGGCATGGGCGAGATCGTGGGCCTCGGCCCGGTTCCGCACCGTCTGCACCAGCTCGTGCAACTTCGACCTGGCGCCCTTGATCTGGCCGGGATCCTCGGGAACGGACCAGTACATGGACACGACCAGGGCGCCGGACGGCTGGAAGTGCACCAGCATCTCGATGGCCTCGACCGCCGGCTCGGCCGTCAGGGTGACCGGCGGCAGCGGCCGCTTCGGGTGCTCCCGGTCCACGGGGCTGGCGAGCACGGTCGCCGCCCGTGCCGCCGACGGCGGGTCACGGTCGCGCTTGCCGGTGTCCACCTCAACACGGTCACGTCTGCGCTGCGCGCGTGCCTCCCCCGATCGCGTGGTTTCACGCGTCCACGTGATGCGCGGCGCGGCCGGCGTGACGAATGTTGTCGGACCGAGAGCCCGAAGGTTCGCTATGGATGGAGCACGTGGTAGCGATGGGCCGACCGGGACCGCGGCCCAGGAGTCTGCGACCGAGGAACCCGGGAGCCGGCGCCCGAAGTTCCCCTCCGCACTGACCGTGCTGGCGATCATCCTCGTCGCCACCTGGGTCGCGTCGTTCTTCATCCCCTCCGGCGTCTACGAGCTTGACGAGACGGGATCGCCCGTGCCGGGCTCCTACCGGGAGCTGGCCGACTGTGGCGAGGCGACCGAGGGCGAGCTGTGTTCCGACAAGTCGCTGGCCACGCAGTTCGGTCTGCTGTGGCGGGCTCCGCCCAACGGCCTCTACGGCATCGAGAACCAGGCCACCCGGACGGTCGGGGCGGACGAGGAGGGCCTGCTGTACGGGTCCGCGCAGATCTTCCTGTTCGTGCTCGCCGTGGGCGCCTTCGTGACGATGACGATGAGGACGGGTGCGATAGACGTGGGCATCGGGCGGCTGGCGATCCGTTTCGGTGACAGGCCGATGCTCCTGGTGATCGTGCTGATGACCGTGTTCGCCGTGGGTGGCACGACCTACGGCATGTGGGAGGAGACCCTGGGTTTCTATGCCTTGATGGTGCCGCTGGTCCTGGCGCTCGGGTACGACCGGTTGGTCGCGGTCGGCATCATCGCCCTGGGTGCGGGCACCGGCACGCTGGCGTCCACAGTCAACCCGTTCGCGACCGGCGTCGCGTCGGACGCCGCCGGCATCGAGATCAGCGACGGGTTGGGCCTTCGACTCGCCATGTGGCTCGTGCTCGTGCCGGTCGCGATCGGCTACGTCATCTGGTACGGAAACCGCGTGCGTGGCGACCCAGCCCGGTCGTTGGTGGCGCCGGTCGCGGTGGGGTCAGCGCGCCAGACCGTCGGCGCGGCAGGCGCCGGCGCGTCGCCCGGGAACCCTGCGGGCGGCGAGGCCTTGGACGTGCCGGAGCTGAGGGGGCGACAGAAGCTCGTCCTGGTCATCTTCGGGCTCACGTTCGCCACCATGATCTACGGCTTCATTCCCTGGGACGACGTGTGGCAGAACGTCTTCGACACCGATTACCCGCTGTGGTCGTTCGCCAACTTCTACCTCACCGAGGCCTCGACGCTGTTCATCGTCGCCGCCGTGATCATCGGTGTCGTCGCCGGCTTCGGCGAGCAACGCACGGCATCGACGCTCGTGTCGGGAGCAGGAGAGTTCCTCGGCGCCGCCCTCGTGATCGTGCTGGCACGGGGCATCACGGTCGTGATGAAGAACGCGTTCATCACCGACACGATCCTCAGATGGATGGAGGCCGCCGTCGAGGACCTGTCCGGTCGGACGTTCGCGGCGCTCGCCTGGATGGTCAACCTGCCGATCGCCTTCCTGGTCCCGTCGTCGTCGGGCCACGCTGCGCTGGTCATGCCGATCCTCGGGCCCGTGGCGGACTTCGCCGACACCGACCGTGCGGTCGCCGTCACCGCGTACCAGTCAGCATCCGGCTGGATCAACCTGGTCACACCGACGTCGGCGGTGATCATGGGCGGTCTCACGCTGGCAGGGGTCGGCTATGACCGCTACCTCAGGTTCGTTGCCCCCTACCTCGCGCTCCTGTTCCTGATCGTCACCGTGTTCGTGGCCGTGGGGGCTGGAACATGAGCTACGGCGATGCGGGGCTCGGGTGAGGGTCGTCGTCGCGCTCGGCGGTCACGCCCTCCTGCGCCGGGGGCAGGAGATGACCATCGAGAACCAGCGTCAAAACGTGAGGATCGCCTGCCAGAGCCTCGTGCGGGTCGCGACCGAGCACGAGCTGGCGATCACCCATGGCAACGGGCCCCAGGTCGGGCTGCTCGCTCTCCAGAGCGTCGCGCGCGCCGACGTGCCGCCGTTCCCGCTCGACATCCTCGACGCCGAGACGCAGGGGATGATCGGCTACCTGATCGCACAGGAGCTCGACGACCGCACCCACCCCGACAAGACCGTCGCGGCGCTCCTCACGATGGTCGAGGTCGACCCCAACGATCCCGCGTTCGAGGATCCCACCAAACCCGTCGGTCCCTTCTACGACAGGGCATCGGCGGACGAGCTGGCGGAAGAGCTCGGGTGGACCTTCAAGGTCGACGACGCCTCGTATCGGCGGGTCGTGGCCTCGCCAGCGCCCAAGCGAATCCTCGAGCTTCGCCAGATCCGTTGGCTCGTCGAACGGGGCTGCACCGTGATCTGTGCCGGTGGTGGAGGAATCCCGACCGCGTCGGGGCCCGGGGGCGAGCTCATCGGCGTCGAGGCCGTGATCGACAAGGACTGCACCAGCGCGTTGCTCGGGACCGAGCTCGATGCTCGGTTCCTCGCCATAACCACGGACGTGGACGCGGTCTACCTCGACTGGGGCAAACGGTCGGCCCGTGCCATCAGACGCGTCCGCCCCGACGTGCTCATGGAGCTCGCACACCACTTCGAGGCCGGCTCGATGCTTCCGAAGGTCATGGCCGCGGCCCACTTCGTGAACGCCACCTCCGGTACCGCAGCCATCGGTGACCTCGCCGACGTGACACAGATGCTGCAGGGGAGCGCCGGGACCATCGTGACCATGGACACCGAAGGGATCGAGCTCTACCGCTGACCACGCGGCGGGACGTTGCGAGAAAGGGAGTCAGACATGCCACTGGGAGTGCATTCGGAGGTCGGCAGGCTGCGCAAGGTCATGGTCCATCGACCGGGCCTCGAGCACGCCCGGCTCACCCCCTCGAACGTAGAGGAGCTGCTCTTCGACGACGTCATCTGGGTGAAACGGGCCATGGAGGAGCACGACACCTTCAGCAAGCGGATGGTCGAGTGCGGAATCGAGGTCTTCGACGCCGAGCATCTCTTCGGCCAAGCGCTCGCCGACCCGAAGGCCCGGGACTGGGTGTGGGACCACATCCTCAACGAACGCATGGTCGGGCCGGCCATGTCGCAGTTCGCCCGCGACTGGATCGCGACCGCCGAGCCCGCGCACGTCGCCGACCTCCTGATCGGCGGCATTACCCCACGCGACATCGAGGGTGGCGGGACGGTGCTCTACGAGGCAACCGATCCGATGCAGATGATCGTGCCACCGCTGCCGAACTTCATCTTCCAGCGTGACCCCTCGAGCTGGCTCTTCGACGGCGTGACCCTGAACCCGATGGCGAGATCGGCCCGCCGGCCGGAATCCACGCTCGTCGAGACGATCTACCGGTTCCATCCCATGTTCGTCGACACCGGCGGGGTGCACATCTGGTTCGGCGGCGCCGACCAGGACTGGGGCCGCTCGACGATCGAGGGCGGCGATGTCCAGCCGGTCAGCGACGGTCTCGTGCTGCTGGGCATGAGCGAGCGCACGACGCCGCAAGCACTCGCACTGCTGGCGCGGCGGCTCTTCCACGCCGACGCGGTGAAGGTGGTCCTCGGCATCGTGTTGCCGCGGTCACGCCACTACATGCACCTCGACACCGTGTTCACCATGGTCGACCGCGATGTTGCCAGCGCCTACATCGAGGTCGTCGCGGGCGCACAGGTGTGGCGCATCCGCCCCGGTGACTCGTCCGACCACATGGTCATCGAGAAGGAGGGTATGGGTCTCTTCGACGCCGTGGCCAAGCACCTCGGGGTGGGCAAGCTGCGGGTGATCAGCACCGGCGGGGACGAGTTCGAGGCCGAGCGCGAGCAGTGGGACGACGGCAACAACCTCCTCGCTCTCGAGCCCGGGGTCGTCATCGCCTACGAACGCAACACCAACACGAACGCCAAGCTGCGCCGGGCCGGGATCGAGGTGATCGAGATCCCCGGCTCCGAGCTCAGCCGAGGGCGCGGCGGATCGCACTGCCTTTCCTGTCCGCTCGAGCGCGATCCCGCCTATTGACCACGACGCTTCCACAACAGAGGCGACCCGATGCTCAACCTCCGCAACCGCAGCTTCCTCAAGGAGATCGATTTCACGGCGCCGGAACTCCGCTTCCTCCTCGAGCTGGCCGCGGCGCTCAAGGTGGCGAAGCGCGCGGGGATCGATGTCCACCGCTTGAAAGGCAAGGAGATCGCGCTCGTCTTCGAGAAGACCTCGACCCGCACACGTTCGGCGTTCGAGGTGGCGGCGTACGACGAGGGTGCTCACGTCACCTACCTGGACCCGTCGGGCTCGCAGATCGGTCACAAGGAGTCGGTGGCGGACACGGCCCGAGTGTTGGGCAGGATGTACGACGCCATCGAGTTCCGTGGCAACCGTCAGGACGACGTCGAGCAGCTCGCCGAGCACGCCGGCGTGCCGGTGTACAACGGGCTGACGGACGAGTGGCATCCGACGCAGTCGCTGGCCGACGTGCTGACCATGTGTGAGCACTCCCGCAAGCCCGACGAAGCCATCTCGTTGGCGTTCCTGGGCGACACCCGCAACAACGTCGCGCGATCGCTTCTCGTGACAGGTGCGCTGCTCGGGAGCGAGGTGCGCCTGGTCGGGCCAGGAGCGCTGTGGCCGCCGGACGACGTGGTCGGCGTCGCCAAGGAGCTCGCCGCGCAGAGCGGCGCACGGCTGTCACTCACCGACGACGTCGAAGGCGGCGTCGAGCACGTCGACTTCGTGTACACAGACGTGTGGGTGTCCATGGGTGAGCCGCCCGAGGTGTGGGATCGCCGGGTACAGCTCCTACGGCCGTACCAGGTCAATGCCGACCTCATGAAGCGCACGCTGAACCCGAAGGCCAGGTTCATGCACTGCCTCCCTGCGTTCCACGACGACAAGACGGTCGTCGGGAAGCAGGTCATGGACCGCTACGGCATGGCCGGTGGGCTCGAGGTGACCGACGAGGTCTTCGAGTCGCCGGCGAGCATCGTCTTCGACCAGGCCGAGAACCGCCTTCACACCATCAAGGCGATCCTCGTCGCCACCCTCGGCAGCTGAGGTTGCCCCGGCGCGTCACTCGAGCTGATCGGCGAGGAGCGTGGCGAGCGTCATGGCGTTGCGGACACAGGCGCCGTCGGCACAATTGTTCATGAGCACGTGGACAGGCCGGCCCCCCTCGTGGAGCAGCCTGATCTTCGGCACCCACTCCGCCAGCTCGGCCCGCCGATAGTCGTAGCGATGCCGTTCGACCGGCGTCACCTCCGGGGCTTCCCACAGTGCAGCGTTGCGCCCGTGGAACCTCACCTCGGCCACATCGGTGGTGGCGACGGCCACCGGCGGGACGGAGCTCGCCAGGCCCCGCGGCTCGTCGACGCACACGTACACCAGATCGTGGTCGGCGAGGAAACCGATCGTGGCCTCCCGATGTTCGTCGTCCATCCAGCGTCGCTGGCGGAACTCGACCCCGACCCGCACGTCCGCGAGCTCGTTCGCCACCCACTCGAGGTATCCGGACGAGGCCCGTGACGGATACACGTAGCGCGGCAGCTGGAACAGCACGAGGCCGAGGCGGCCGGCATCTCTCAACGGGGCCAGCGCGGCCGTGAAACGCCTGAGCGCCTCGGTCAGCAGCTCCCTCGGCAGGTTGCGGGCGTAGACCGTCCGCTTGGCCGCCTGGTCGGGCGGGAGGCTGTCCCGCACGTCTCGCCACAACACCGATGGGGGAGTGGGATGATGCGTCAGCAATCGGAACGCCTTGACGTCGAAGCTGAACCCCGCCGGTGTCCGCGACACCCAGAGTTCGGCGGTGCGCTCGGCAAGCGGCCGATAGAAGGTCGAGTCCACCTCGGTGATGGGGTAGCGCCTCGCGTAGAACCCCAGCCGCTGCTCCGCGGTCGTCACGGTCGGTGGGTACAGGTGACCGACCAGCGACGGCTGGGTCCACGCCGTGATCCCCAGCAATAGGCCGTCGTTCGCCAGTCGGCGCACCACGGGATCGTCGGCAGCGACCTGCGACATTTTCCAGATCAGCCAGTGCGTGAACGTGCCATGCGGCGCGTCGGGATCTTCGCAGGTCAGGGCGGGGCTCACCGCGCCCTGAGGTGCGTCCGACCACCGCAGTTCCGGCGACACGTTCTCACCGTCGCAGGTGTGGCGCGCTGGTATGGGGTGGTCGTCGTCGAACGCCAGGGGCGGAGTTTCATCCCGCTGGTCGTGTGCTACCGGGCCACCGCTGCTTGGTCATCTGAGCCTCCTTGCTTGGAGCAGGTCGAATCCCTTTCCTGGATCGTGACCCGTCCGGTCTCACCGTCAACCAATACGACCGTGCCCTCCCGCAGGTCCTCGGTGGCGCGGGCGTACCCGACGACCGTGGCGACCCCAGCTTCACGAGCGAGGATTGCAAGATGCGAGAGGACCGACCCGGTCTCAGTCACGATCCCGTTAAGCCGCGGGAGCAGCGCACCGAGGCCCGGTTTGAGCGTGGTCGTGACGAGCACGGACCCGGGCGGGGGATCGTGGGTGTCGTAGGTGACAGGCCCGATGCCGCTGCCCCCACCGGCGCCGGTTCCGCCGCCGACCTCGTCGGCGCGCTGGATGCGGATCGGCCGGCCGAGATCGGAGATCTGGAAGGCGGCCGGCAGCCGCTCGCCGAAGCGGTGCTCGTGGGTCGTAACGAGCGACCGGACCAGGACCGCCCGCTTGGTGGCAACTGCCTCGATGTGCTCGAGGTTCATGTGCCGGATCAGCTCCGGCTCGGTAAGATCGCCGGCCGTGGTGAGGCGCTCACCGAGCGTCCATGCAGCTCGGCCCGACAGCTCCTGGATCCAGCGTACGCGGAGTCGCAGGGCCTCCCGGAGGATGCCGTTGTCGTTGCCCCGGTCGCCGTCGGGTGCGACGGTGACGGCGGCGGCGTCTGCCGGCAGAACGGGGCGCGGTGACACCCGGGGCGGCGCGAGCGCGAGCACGACCGGGCTGCGGGTGAGGATCTCCGCGTCACTCAGTCCGTCCCGGCGGGCCTCCACCAGGATCCTGAGCGCCACCGACGCCCCGGTCATCCTGTTCTCGCCGACGTCTACCAGCATGCCCATGAGGATCTCGTGGCCGTGCAGGGCGCGAAGGGCCATCCGGCTCCTGTGCAGCAGAGCGATGATCTGCCGGCTGCTGAGCTGCCACAAGGCCGGCACCCCCTCGAGGTCGGCGTCGGCACGATCGAGCAGGTCCTCGGCGAGCCCCGGCAGGGCGCCCCGCAGCCGTCCCCTTCGCCAGGCGCTGCGCATGCGATGCAGCGTGAACAGGGGGTCGAGCCTCTGCACGGAGCTGCGCCGTAGTGGGATCTCGCCGGCGAGTCGGAGGTCGATCGCGACGTGGCCGTCGATCGCGATCACGACCTCGCTCGAGTCGACTTCCCGGCGCGTCGCCGTGCCGGCGATCAGCACGGCCGCGCGCACGGCCTCGCGCAGAGGCGGGACCCAGAGGTCCTCTTCCAGCTCGGTGAGCGGTTCGGGGAAGGTCTCGGCCACGGGTCCGGGGCCGTAGATCGGACCCCGCGGCGTGCCACGGATCTCGCTGGTGACGGGCCGAGACTGGAGCAGCCACAAGGTCCCGTCCGTGTCGATCGCCCACTCCACGTCCTGTGGGCCACCGAAGATGCGTGCGACATCGTCCGACAGCTGGACCAGGGTCCGGAGATGCCGGCGGGCCAGCGCGGGACCGTCGTTGCTGGCGAAGTCCACGATGCTCCCATCGGAGTCGAGCACATAGCGTGAGCCGTTGACGGCGCCGCTCACCAGCGGCTCCGGCCCGCCGCGCACCGCCGTCACGATCCGGCGATCGGTGCGACCCGACACTGGCTCGACGCCGAACATCACGCCGCCGAAAGACGGTCGGATCAGCGGTTGGACCAGCACCGCCATGGGCTGGTCCGCCGCGCCGGCTCGCTGCCGGGAGTCGAGCACCGCCCTGACCGCGCGCACGAACTCGTCGAACCCGCGGATGCCGATGACCGACACGAACCGACCCGCCATCGACGACTCGGACGTGTCCTCGACGACCGCCGAGCTGCGCGCCGCCAGGTCGCGGTGAGCGCCGCCGGCCCGCTGGAACGCCTCGCGGGCTGCGGGGTGGTCCGCGACGTCAGTGCGTGCGTCGACCGCATCGGAGAATGCGGTCGTCAATACAACGCCGGGCAGGATCTTCAGCCCTGCCCTCGCGGCGCGCGCCAACGCAGCCGCCTTCCCTCCAACGAGGTCAGGATCGAGCGCCAGCTCGTCCCACAGGTCGACGACAAACGGTCGCCATGCCTGTGTGGCGCGCCTCTGTGGCGTGGGGAGGGCGGACGTGACGAAGGGGTCAGCGGGTCGCGAGCTGAAGGCGGGTGGCCAGGAGCCGCTTGGCCCTCTCGGCTCTGTCACGGTCCTCGGCCTGAACCTGCCCGAGGAAGGTCGCCAGCTCGTCGTCGCCCGCCTTGCGCGCGTCGTCGATGTAGCGCTGGCTCGTCTCGCCGCCCTGCAGCGCGTGGTAAAGCACGCTCACGAGGTCGTACTGCTCATCGGGGGTGCCAGTCACGGCCTGGGCTTCGGTCATCTCAACCTCCTTTGTGGGTGGGTGGTGTGCGGCTGCCGGGTCGTCATCGAGGAGCACGACCACCAGCAAGACCAGGAGGAAGACGATGGCCAGAGCAAGCGCGATCAGCAGCGGATTGATCGGCGAAGGCGCCCGTCCACCGAGGCGTGCTCGTTGCTCGACGCTCCCTGGTTCGGCTGGGTGTGGTGGGGCGGAGAGCATTCGGTCTCTCGCTGTCAGCCTGGCCGCCTGGGACGGCCCCGATCGTGATCGGAGGACTTGTGGACGGAACGAGGGTGCCCGAGGCAGCGAGGAGATGGATGAGCTTCGGGGCCCTCGCTACGGCGCGCGTCAGCGTCGTCGCATCGAAGGGGTCGTTGGCGCGTCCGTCGCGGGCGTAGCGAAAGAGCACCACAGCCAAGACGGTTCGCGATGCGTTGTGGGCCGCCAGCCCCACGGTCGCCAGGAGGAACCCGGCGGCGAGCAGTCCACCGGTGATCGTCGCGCTGTGGTCGCCCCAGAGCATGACCAGGATCCCGGCGAGTGCCAAGGCGACACCGGACACCAGGAGCGTCGTGATGCCGGTCCGGTCGTGCCGGAACGGGCAATGGACTGCGGGGCCCCAACACTTCGAGGTGAGCAGCCGGGCACGATGCATGGCCCCGAGCGCGTCCGCCCGCTCGAGCATGAGCACGGGAAGGACGAGGAGCATGACGAGCGGCCATGTGGGATCGACCGGCCTGAGCGAGGCGATTTCGGCGTCCTGCTGCTGCCGAGCGGTATGGCCTCGAAAGACCAGGCGCAGCAGCCAGCCCGGTGCGAGGTCGATCAGGAGCCATCCGGTGAGCTCCCTCCATCGGGCTCCCGCACCCGCGAGGGCCCGACGACTAGTGATCGACCGGCCATCGAGTGCGGCATCCGCCGCCAGGACCAACCCCCCTGGTAGCGGACGGTGGTGAACGGGGCGAAGCAGACGCCCGTTGCAACGACACCAGAACCGGCACCGGCCAGCGCCGGTGCCCGGCCTGCGAGCAGCATTCCGATGCCGGGCAGAATCGCGGCCCCGCCGGCCAGAAGGGTGACCATCAGTCCGCGCGCGGCGAGCCGCTGCAGCAGCGGCATAGTCACCAGGACCCGGGCAACGGAGTGATGCAGGGAGCGGTTGACTGCCGGATCGGAGCCCAGCCTCACATCGGGGATGTCCAGCATGGCACTCTTCCGGTCGGCCGCGGCGGTCACGGGGGTGGCGAAGGGACCACTCACGTTGTCCGACAGGGCACGCGTCGAACATCACGCGATCGCGTATTCGACCGGCCGGGTCGAGCCGTTCGCCCGTCGGCCGCCCTCGTGGGCCGCCTATCTGCTGGACGCTGAAACTACGAGGTCTCGTGGTGCGCCTGGAACGCCCTAGCGAGATGCTGGGGAGCGTCGGACAGCCCGCGTTGGGCCTCTTGACGAGAGGACGCTCGCCATGGTCGACCCGCTCGATCGGGCCCCTGGGCACGGTGATTGGCCCGGACCCAGGGGAGGCGTGAGGACGCCGGGGCAGCTGTTTCCTGACCGTCGCGATGCCGGCCGCGTGCCGGGACGCCTGCTCCAGCGTTACGGGGGCCACAGCGACGCGATGATCCTGACGCTGCCACGGGGTGGTGCCCCGTCGCGTACGAGGTTGCGCAGCCCCTCGGGAGGCCATTGGAGGCCGCCAAGGCGGTGGTGCTGGTGGACGATGGGTTGGCTACCGGCTCAAGTATCCGGGCAGGCATCCAGGCCTTACGCCGGCTCCGGCCTGCACCAATCGATATTGCGGTGCCCGCCGCCTCCGAGCCGACGTGCCACGACCTCATGGGCGAAGCCGACGAGGCTGTGTGCGCGACCACACGGTCCCCGCTCCTCACGGTGGGTCAGTCGTGGTGGGACTTCAGGCGGACGACCGCCGACGAGGTGCGCGAGTTGCTGAGTGCCGCCTGGAACTCGCAGCCCACGGGGCCACGGCCGCCCCTGGCGACGGAGGCGGACGTCATCCGCCCTGGGCTACGGGTGCTGGACGGCGGCGTGCACGACCTCGACGTCCTGCTCGACATCGTGGACGGCGCCAACTTCGTGCTTCTCGGTGGGGCGTCGCACGGTACCCACGAGTTCTACGCCGAGCGCGCCCGCCTGACCCAGCGGCTCATCGACGAGTGCGGCTTTGGCGCCGTCGCCGTCGAGGCCGATTGGCCCGATGCCTACCACGTCAATCTGTTCGTCCGGGGTCGCAGCGACGACGTCACGGCCGAGGAGGCGCTGCGCGGCTTCGCGCGGTTCCCGGCCTGGATGTGGCGCAACACAGTGGTGCTCGACTTCGTGGGTTGGCTGCGCGAATGGAACGACCGGGTCGATGGGGACGAGCGGGCCAAGGTGGGCTTCTACGGCTTGGACCTCTACAGCATGTTCCGCTCGATCGACGAGATCACCTCCTACCTCGAGAGGGTCGACCCGGCTGCGGCGGCCCGGGCCTGGGAGAGGTACTCCTGCTTCGACCGCTTCGACGGCGGCGCTCAGAGCTACGGCTTGGTGGCCGCCCTGGGTCCTGGGGAGCCGTGCGAGGCCGAGGTCGTCGAGCAGCTCGTGGACCTACAGCGGCACGCCTTCGAGTACGCGCGCCGCGGTGGCCTCGTTGCCGAGGACGAGGCCTTCTACGCCGAACAGAACGCCCGGACCGTCCGCAACGCCGAGGAGTACTACCGGACCATGTTCCGCGGGCGGCTTTCGTCGTGGAACCTGCGCGACCGCCACATGGCCGACACGCTCGACGCGCTAGCCGGCCACATCGGCCGGCAGCGGGTCGAGCCGGCGAGGATCGTCGTGTGGGCACACAACTCGCACGTCGGCGACGCCCGCGCGACCGAGCTGGGCGCGCAGGGCGAGCTGAGCGTCGGGCAGCTCGTCCGTGAACGGCACCCCGGCGACACCCGGCTCTTCGGGTACACGACCTACGTGGGCACGGTCACGGCCGCAGACAGCTGGGGCGGGCCCGCGCAGCGTACGCGCGTGCGACCAGCACTGACCGGGAGCGTCGAGGACCTGTTCCACGAGACGGGTGAGAAGGCGCTCCTGGTGCCGCTGGCCCGGGAGCCCGCAGTCGCCGAGGAGCTGCGGGCGGCGCGTCTTCAGCGGGCCATCGGCGTGACTTACGACCCACGGACCGAACGCCGGAGCCACTACTTCCGCGCTCGCGTGGCCGACCAGCTCGATGCGCTCGTCCACATCGACGAGACACGGGCGGTCGAGCCGCTGGAACGGACGGCTCGCTGGGAGAAGGGCGATGTGCCGGAGACCTATCCGCACTCTGTCTGACCACCAGATGGGAGGCGACATGGCCGTCAAGGTGAACAACCGGGCGTTCGAATACGCCAAGCGCCTGATCAAGAACGGCAGCTACGTGATCGACGATCGGGATGCGTGGAGCGAGCACAAGCCATCGGCGCAGCTGGAGAACGCCTACATCGACGCGCACGGGTTCGACGAGTACGCCCGTTGGCACCTTGGCGTCGACGATGAGCAGGACGTCGACGCGAAGGGCCACTACAAGTTCATCTACGGCGACTTCGAGAAGGTGCACCGCTGCGGCGTGATCGCCGACGAATCGCGGGCCGGGCAGTACAAGTACTACGAGGTCGAGCTCGCGACCGCCCACCTCCACGGGATGCTCGACGCGTTGATGTAGGCGTGCGCCGTCGTCCGAGGGAGGACGCCATGGACCTCATCGAGCAGAGCCTGCAGATCCCGGCCGACGGCGTCGAGCTCGACGCCGACATCGCGGTGCCCCAGCCCGCCCAGGGCGTAGTGCTGTTCGCCCATGGGAGCGGCAGCAGCCGCCACAGCCCGCGTAACACATACGTGGCGGATGACCTACAGGATGCCGGCCTGGCCACGGTCCTGGTCGACCTGCTCACGCCCGCCGAGGAACGGGCGGACGCCCTCACCGCCGAGCTGCGCTTCGACATCGGGCTGCTCGCAGGCCGGCTGACGGCGCTGTGCGACTGGCTCGTCGAGCACGACATCACCGCCGGGCTGGGCATTGGCCTCTTCGGTGCGAGCACCGGCGCGGCCGCCGCCCTGGTGGCAGCGTCGGCCCGCCCCGCTGCAGTCGCCGCCGTCGTGTCTCGCGGCGGCCGTCCCGACCTCGCCGGCCCGGCCCTCCGCGCGGTCCACCAACCCACGTTGCTCATCGTGGGCGAACGCGATCCGGTTGTCCTCGACCTCAATCGGCGGGCCATGCAGGAAGTGGCCGGGGAGACCCGCCTCGAGATCGTCCCGGGCGCAACCCATCTGTTCCAGGAACCCGGCGCGTTGGAACACGTCGCCCGCCTGGCCCGCGACTGGTTCGTCCGTCATCTACGCCGCTACGCGGTCGCGTGATGCACCCGGCGATGACTCGACCACGGCCCGTGTCTTCCTCGACCAGGCTGCCGCAACTCTCGATGACAAGGTCCTTGATGCGCAGGTCGGTGACCAGGGAAACGTGCAGTTCTTGCTCTCCGACCAATGACACCGGTCGCTCGGCGGCTCGCGTGCCCATCGACCATGGGCATTCGGCACGGATCGGGTAGGGGCAGTCATATGAGAGCGGTCGATGTTCTGGCACTCGACATGGAGCTCACGAGCCGCTGGCCGGTGCTGTTGTTGCGCGAGCAGGACGCCCCTTACCGGGTGCTACCGATGTTCGTGGGTGCCAACGAGGCGCGCTCGATCGTGCTGGCCTTGCGCGGCGTGTCACCCCCACGGCCATTTGCCCACGATCTGCTGGCCGCTCTCATCGACTGCGTCGGCGCGCATGTCGACCACGTCGAGGTGACGGCGCTGCACGAGGGCACATTCATCGCCGAGCTCGCGCTCTCGGGCCCGGGTGGCGAGAGATGGCTCGATAGCCGACCCTCCGATGCGATCGCGTTGGCGCTGCGGGTCCATGCGCCGCTGTTCGTGAGCGAGGCTGTACTCGACGAAGCGGGCGCGCTCGTGCCCGGCCCATCCGATCAAGGCAAGATCGACGAGGACGTGAGCCGCTTCCGGGCGTTCCTGGACGAGGTCAGTCCCGCCCAGTTCGAGGGCGCTGGCGGTGTCGGCGATGGCCCAGGTGAGGAGCCCGACGAGGACCCGGACTCCTAATGACGGGATGCGGCTAGGCGGCCAGCGACCGAGGCGTTCTCGCTCCCGGCCCGAAGCTGGTGCGCGAGATCCTGACAACGCGACGACGCCGGCCGATGGCCACGCCACGGAACCCGCGGACCGGCTGCCGGACACCGCTGCATCACCGAAGGCGCCCCGCAAGGCACGCGCCACGTACGCCGACGCCGCCCTCACGCTCTCGGCCCTTGGCGTCGTCTACGGCGACATCGGTACCAGCCCGCTGTACGCGTTCCGCGAGTCATTCCTGGGGCATGGGCACCGGCTGCAGGTCGCCGAGCCCAACATCCTCGGCGTGCTGTCGCTCATCTTCTGGTCTCTGGTGGTCATCATCAGCATCAAGTACGTCGCGCTCGTCATGCGATCCGACAATCAAGGGGAGGGTGGCATCCTGGCCCTGACCTCGCTCGTCACGCGGGCGGGGAACTTGACCGCTCGGCGCCGTTGGATCCTGGTTCTAGTCGGGCTACTCGGCGCGGCTCTGTTCTACGGCGACGGCATGATCACGCCTGCGATCTCCGTTCTGTCCGCGGTGGAGGGCACGGAGGTGGCGACGGAGGCGTTCGACGGGTTCGTCGTGCCAATCGCGGTGGCAATCCTCGTCGGACTCTTCGCCGTCCAGAAGCGGGGCACGGCGTCCATCGGGCGGCTGTTCGGCCCTGTGATGTTGCTGTGGTTCGGCACCTTGGCGGTGCTGGGTGCCGTGCAGATCGTTGGCCATCCGACGATCTTCCGGGCGCTCAACCCCCTCTACGGTGCCGATTTCTTCGCCCGCAACGGCGTCAACGGGTTCCTGGCGCTGGGCTCGGTGTTCCTCGTGGTCACGGGTGGCGAGGCTCTGTACGCGGACATGGGGCATTTCGGGCGGCGCCCGATCGCCATCGGGTGGTTCGCCTTGGTGTTCCCCGCGCTGCTTCTGAGCTACTTCGGGCAGGGGGCCATGCTGCTCGGCGAACCGCGTTCCATCGACAACCCCTTCTACCGCATGGCACCCGACTGGGGTGTGCTGCCACTTGTGCTGCTTGCGTCGGTGGCGACGATCATTGCCTCGCAGGCCCTGATCTCCGGGGCCTTTTCGCTCACGATGCAGTCGGTGCAATTCGGTTACGCGCCGCGGGTGGAGATCAGGCACACGTCACCAATGGCCTTCGGGCAGATCTACGTCCCGGCGGTCAACTGGACCCTGAGCGTGGCCTGCATCGGGCTCGTGGTCGGCTTCCGGTCCTCCACGGGCCTGGCGGCCGCGTACGGAGTCGCCGTCACCACGACGATGCTGATCACGACCCTGCTGTTCTACGTGGTCCTGCGCGACCGCTTCCGGTGGAAGGTTGGTACGGCCCGTTCCCTCTGCGCCGGGTTGTTCACCGCCGAGACCAGCTTCTTCGCCGCCAACCTGTTCAAGATCCCGGTCGGCGGCTGGTTCCCGCTCGCGATCGGTGCCCTGGTGTTCACGGTGCTGACCACCTGGCGCACCGGCCGGCGCCTCGTCGGGGAGCGCATACGGGGCGCAGGCGTACCGACCACCGTGTTCCTCGACAGCCTCTTCGCGAGCGAGCAGAAGCCGCCCGAGGTCGTGCGGGTCCCAGGGACGGCCGTGTTCCTGTTCGCCAGCCCCACGCTGGCACCGCCCGCACTCGTCGCCAACGTGGAGTACAACCAGGTGCTCCACGAGACGGTTGTGATCGTGTCGGTCGTCACCGACGAGGTGCCCAGGGTGCTGCCAGCTCGCCGTTCCGAAGCGCGCGACCTCGGCCATGGCGTCCACCAGGTCGTGCTCCACTACGGCTTCACGGAAGGCCCCGACGTGCCCACAGGCCTTGGCCAGGGGCCGGCGAACCGCTTGGCCGTGCATGCGGACCCAACCACCTACTTCCTGGGAGCCGAGTTCCTGGTTGTCACTGACCGTCCAGGCATGGTCCGGTGGCGTGAGCGCCTGTTCGCCCGCCTCAGCCGGAACGCCAGCAACGCCGCCGACTACTTCTCGCTCCCAGCCGACTGCACGGTCACGGTCGGCCTGCGGGTCGAGCTGTAGGCGCGGATGCGTGGTCGGCGACCGAGTCACACCAACGATGCCTTTCAGGATGACCGGCGTCACCGGGGCTACGCAGTGGCCTGCGGGGAGCGGGCAAACTGCTCGACGATGGCGCGGCAGAAGGCGGCCCGAATCAGGGTGTCGCCCCACGCGACTCGTGGTCCCCGTCCCCCACCTCGGTGTCCCAGGGGCCGACAACCGTGCGTCGTTGGCGCTACGGGTCCTCGGAGGCGGAGCGCGGTGCGTCGGGCCCGGGGGGCTCGATGATGAGGCGGTACGCACGGTCCCAGGTGAGGTAGTTCCACGCCCAACTCACGAAGACGCTGATTCGGTTGCGGAAGCCCGCGAGCATCACGAGGTGCAGGACGAGCCACGCAAGCCATCCGGGAGTCCCGTGGAACTTGATCCCGATGCGGAGCTCGGCGATGCCCGCCCCGCGGCCAATGGTCGCCATGAGGCCCCGGTTCCGGTACCGGAACCGTGTGGTCTCACGACCTTCGAGCCGACGGCGGATCTGCCTGGCAATGTGCCGGCCCTCCTGGATGGCGACGGCCGCCAGCTGGGGTAGCGGCGCGCCGTCGGCGCCGGTGGCCGCCGCCAGGTCGCCCACCACGAACACTGTCGGGTAACCGAGCACGCTGAGGTCGGCGCCGACGACGATGCGCCCGGCCGGTCCGCGCTCCAGGCCGAGCGCGCCGGCGAGCGGGTTGGCCTTCACGCCGGCCGCCCAGATCGGACTGTGACACGACACCCGCTCGCCGGACGCCAGGTGGACCGCCTTGGACTCAATGCGCGCCACCGGGTCGCCTAGCCGGACGTCGACCCCCCGCGATTCCAGCGCCTCGCGGGCATGGCGCTGCGACGGTGCCGAGAACAGCGACAACAGCTTGTCCTCCCGCTCGACGAGCACGACGCGCACCACCCGGGTGAGGTCGAGGTGCCGGAAGTCCCTGGCCAGCGCCATGTCGACCAGCTCGACCAGCGCCCCGGCCATCTCGACTCCTGTGGGGCCGCCGCCTACCACCACGAAGGTGAGGGCGCCTTCGGCGATCTGGCTGCGGTCGGCGTCGACCCGTTCGAAGCACTCGAGGATGTGGTTGCGCAGCCGCAAAGCGTCCGTGAGGCCGTGCAGCGGCAGCGCGTGCTCCTCGGCCCCGTCGACCCCGAAGTAGTTGGTCGACGCCCCGACGGCGAGCACGAGGTAGTCGAAGCGGAGATCACTGCCGTCGGCCAGGCAAACCTGGCGGCTGTCCCAGTCGACGCGGACGACTTGGCCTCGGCGGAAGCCGACATTGGCCTGCCGACGGAACATCGCCCGCACGGAATGGCCGACGTCCATCCCGCTCAGCCCCGCAGTGGCGACCTGGTAGAGGAGCGGCTGGAACGTGTGGAAGTTGTTGCGGTCCACGATGGTGACCTCGACGTCGGTGCCCGCCAGGTCGCGGGCCGTGGCCAGCCCGCCGAAGCCCGCCCCGACCACGACAACGTGCGGTCGGGTCGTCATTGCCTCAGGCCGCCGCATTCGGACGATCGGCCGCTCGCGATCACCGTCGCAGGGTGCACGCGACGCCGCTGCCGCGCGACACGCGATCGCGTGAAGTCCGGCGTCCGCGCCGCGGCCGTGCTACGCGATCGCGTGATGCGCCGGGCCGTGAACCCGGCGACGATCCGAGCACACGGTCCCGCCGTCGAGCCGCAGAGCCGCGCTCCAACGCAGGAGGTGGCCATGCATCCTGTGCTGTACCACACCCCGGGGACAAAGCACTGGGAGGGGGTGCCCGTCGGGGCGTACAACGTCCCCTCGCAGTCGGCGCAGACAGGAGCACTGGACGCGATCCTCCCTCCCGAGGGCGCAGGCTGAACCCATGTCGCTCACCGATCCGCTGGTCGGGTCCTCGCACCCGACGTCGCCCGCGTCTCCCGGATCTCCGCACGACAGGCCTACGGGCTCGGCCCCCCGGCGACCCCCGTGGTGGCGGCCGTGGCTGATCCCGCTCGGCATCGTGGTCACCGCATGGCTGCTGCTCCCGCCTCTGTTCCGGGGCCCGCCCGGGCTCACGTACACGGAGTTCCTCGAGAAGGTCGACCAGGGCCAAGTGGCCTCGGTGACGATCGAGTCGAACGGCGAGGCGCACGGCCGGCTTGAGGACGGGTCGTCATTCAGCACGGCGGTCCCCGTCGAGCTAGCCGGCGATAGGCTGCTCAATCGTCTGGAGGCCAGGGGGGTGGCGGTCGAGGCGGTCCCCGAGCGGCCGTCGTTCTGGTCGATCCTGTTGTCCTTCGCCCCGCTCCTGCTCCTCGTGGGGCTCTGGTTCTATCTGGGCCGTCGGGCCGGGTCCCAGTTCGGCGGAATCCTGGGGATCGGTCGCTCCCGCGCCAAGGTCTTCGACACTGAGCGGCCGAAGACAACTTTTGGCGACATCGCTGGGTACGAGGGCGTCAAGCAGGAGATCTCCGAAGTCGTGGAGTTCCTGAAGAACCCGGAGCGTTACCGGCGGGTCGGCGCGCGTGCCCCCAGGGGCACCCTCATGGTGGGGCCGCCGGGCACCGGCAAGACCCTCTTCGCCCGGGCGGTGGCGGGCGAGGCCGACGTCCCGTTCATCTCCGTGACGGGATCGAGCTTCGTCGAGATGTTCGTAGGGGTCGGTGCCGCCCGCGTGCGCGACCTGTTCGAAGAGGCCCGCAAGCGCGCGCCGGCCATCATCTTCGTCGATGAGATCGACGCCATTGGTCAGCGGCGCGGCGCTGGCGGTGGGGCCATCTCCAACGAGGAGCGGGAGCAGACGCTCAACCAGCTCCTCGCCGAGATGGACGGGTTCGACCCACTCCAGGGCATCGTGGTCCTGGCCGCCACCAACCGTCCGGAAGTCCTCGACCCCGCCCTGCTACGACCCGGGCGGTTCGACCGCCAGGTCACGATCCCGCTGCCCAACCAGCGGGAGCGCCGCGCCATTCTCGAGCTCCACAGCCGGGGCAAGAGGCTCGATGCCGACGTCGACCTCGACAAAGTGGCAAGGGGTACGCCGGGGTTCAGTGGGGCTGACCTCGCCAACCTCGTGAACGAGGCAGCGATCTTCGCAGCCCGACAAGGCCGCGAGATCCTCACGTCCCGTGACTTCGACGACGCGCGCGACCGCATCATCCTGGGACGGCGCGAGGGATCGAACGTGCTCCTGCCGGACGAGCGGCGGGCGGTCGCGGTCCACGAAGGGGGACACGCCCTGGTGGCAGCCCTCTGCGAGCACGCTGATCCGGTTGCGAAGGTGACGATCCTGCCGGCGGGGCAGGCGCTGGGGGTTACCCACCAGCTCCCGGTGGACGAGCGACACCTCTACAGCGAGAGCTACCTCCTCGACTCGCTCGCGGTGCGGCTCGGCGGGCGGGCGGCCGAGCTCGTCGTGTTCGGCGAGGGCTCCACCGGAGCGGCCAACGACCTGGCCTCGGCCACCGATCTCGCCACGAAGATGGTCAAGGAGTACGGGCTTTCGTCGGAGCTCGGCCCCATCGGATACCCCTCGGGCGGGCCGATGTTCCTCGGCGACGGCGCCGAGATCCAGTACCGCAGGTACGCGGAAGCAACCCAGCACCTGATCGACCGGGAGGTGGCCCGACTCCTTCGCGAGGCCGAGGAACGAGCCCGCAAGCTTCTGAGCGAGCATCGTGAGGAGCTCGACAAGCTGGTGGATCTCCTGCTCGAAAACGAAACGATCGACGGCGAGGCCGTGTACGAGCTCGTAGGGCGATCCGTGCCGGGAGGGCATCCGCAGGTCTTGACCGCCTCACCCAAGGCTTCGCTCATCGTGGCGGATCCAAGCGACGCATCAACCATCGAACGCCGTCCGTCTTGATCAGCACGTAGTGGCCGTGAACTCGCTCACCGTGGAGCACGACCTTGATCTCGCGATCGGTCCACTTCTCGCACTCGTAAGAGCCGCGGTCCCAGATGAGCACCCGGCCGGCGCCGTAGTCGCCCGGCGGGATCTCTCCCTCGAAGTCCATGTAGTCGACGGCGTGGTCCTCGGTCTGCACGGCCAGGCGGTTCACCCCCGCCTCGAGCGGGATGCCTTTCGGTACCGCCCAGGAGACCGCCACCCCGTCGTGCTCCAGGCGGAAGTCCCAGTGCAGCCGACGGGCGTGGTGCTCCTGGACCACGAATCGGGATCCACGTGCGCCACGTGCCGCAGGATCGCCACGGGGCTCAGGCGTCACCGAGAAGTCGCGCCTGGGCGTCGGCGGTCCCAGCTCGGCGGCCGACCGTGAGCCGTACCGATGTGACCGAGGTCGAGATCGATGGGCGCCACCTCCGACTGTCCAACCTCGACAAGGTCTTCTGGCCGGCAACGGGTTTCACCAAGGGCCAGATGATTGAGTACTACCGCCGGATCGCGGGACTGTTGCTGCCCCACTTGCGAGGACGGCCACTCACGCTCAAGCGCTACCCCGACGGCGTCGACGCGGAGTTCTTCTACGAGAAGCAGTGCCCATCGCACCGGCCACCATGGGTCGCCACGTGCCCGATCGCCCGCCGAGGTACGACCGGCAAGCCGATCGACTACTGCCTGGTCGACGACCTGGCCTCGTTGGTGTGGGTCGCCAACCTGGCCTCGATCGAGCTGCATCCGCTGCTGGCGTTCTGCGACCACGTCGACCACCCGACCATGGTCGTCTTCGACCTCGACCCCGGCCCGCCGGCCGATCTCGTCGACTGCTGTCAGGTCGGCCTGTGGGTCAGGCAGGTCCTCTCCGAGCTCGAGTTGCAGCCGTTCCCGAAGACGTCCGGCTCCAAGGGCCTGCAACTCTATGTGCCGCTCAACACGCCCCACACCTACGCCGATACCAAACCGTTCGCCCGGGCGATCGCCCGCCGCCTCGCAGAGCAGCACCCGGACCGGGTCGTGGAGCGGATGGACAAGTCGCTGCGGGCTGGCAAGGTCCTCATCGACTGGAGCCAGAACGACGTCAGCAAAACCACCGTCTGCGCCTACTCCTTGCGTGCCCGCGAACGTCCCACTGTCTCCGCGCCCGTCGCCTGGCAGGAGGTCGAACGAGCGCTGGGCGACGGCGACCCCCGCCCGCTGCAGCTCGAGGCACCCGAAGTCATCGAGCGCGTGCAGCGGCTGGGCGACCTGTTCGCGCCGGTCCGCCGTCTCCGGCAGGAGCTGCCGCAGGTGGCCTGAGCTGCCCGCGCCTCCGCGAGCGGCTGTACCCGCCGCGGTACCGGTGACGCTTTCGCTTCGCTCATCTCCACCTCCTCGTTCACAACACCCCTGCGGGTGCCAGCGCGACCGAGCCAGCAGGACGCGACAATCGTGTCTGAAGGCACCGCCGTGGCGTGGAGCCGTTCCGTGCATTTCTCCCCGTCAGGCCCAGGGGTCATCCATCGGCACTTCGATGGCCTGATCCCACGCGTCGGCGTCGGGGATCTCGAACCCGCGCGCCGGCTCACCGGGTCGCGGGCCCGGCTCGACCTCCTCGGCCTGCTCGAGCGCATCGGCCTCCGGCACGTCGGGGTGGCTCGGTAGGGGTGTCCGCTCCGGCTCGGGACCGACGGGCTGGGCCTGCTCGAGTCGGTCCTCCAGCGGCACGGGGTCCAGCGAGGCGTCTCGTTCAACGCGTTCGCCGCCGGTCACATCAGCCTCCTCGGTGCGTCGCGATGCTCCTCTCGCCTTGCCGGGGCACCGCACGAGCCGTCGTCGCGAACCCCCGGGCTCTGATCATGGTCGCGAAGAGACCGGGCATGCGACATCCCGCGACCGCGTAGAGCACAACACCCGCATCTCCCCACGGCTCCTCGCCGACGAGCCCGCGTGAGGCGACTGGGCCTAAGGTCCCGCGTGGCAACTACGCGACCCGGGGATGCCCTGGACCGACGCCGTACGCATCATCGAGGTGGTTCGGCCTGCCGCCGCACGAACGAGATGTCGCTCGAAGTAGATGGGGGAAGGCGCTCACACTGCTGGGGTTGGATTGCGTCTCACTGGCCAACAACCACGCCCTCGACTTCGGGGCCGAGGCGCTCCTCGACACGTTCGATCACCTGAGTGCGGCAGGCATCAGGTGGGTCGGCGCCGGCGCCGACGTCGAACAGGCCCGCCGGCCCGTCGAGCTCGACGCTGGCGGCATGCGGTTGGCGGTGGTGGCGTTCACCGACCACCCAGCCGAGTACGCCGCCGGCCCCGACCATCCCGGCGTCGCCTACGCCGATCTGCGGCATGGGGCACCCGGTTGGCTGCTCGACACGGTCCGGGCCGCCGCTGCGGACACCGATGCTGTGCTCGTCACACCTCACTGGGGCCCGAACTTTCGCTTGTCACCCCTCCCACACATTCGGTACGTAGCCCACCAGCTCCGTGGCGCCGGCGCCACACTGGCGGCCGGGCACTCCGCTCACGTCTTTCAGGGCGTCGAGGACCACATCCTTTACGACATAGGCGACCTCATCGACGACTACGCCGTCGATCCGATCCTACGCAACGACCTCGGCCTGCTGTTCCTCGTCACGCTCGCCCGTCGACCCGTGCGGCTCGAGGCCATCCCCTTGGCGTTGGACTACTCCCACACCCGGCTGGCAAAGCCCGCTGGTCAGGGGGCCGCCTGGGTGGGTCACAGGTTTGGTTGGCTCTGCGCCGAGTTCGGCACCGGGGTCGCGCACAGAGACGGCCGTCTCGTCATCGACTGGGCAGAGTCCAACGCGAAGATGAGCCCCCGCCGGTAACGGTCAGGCTGAGGGCGCGGGTGCCAAGACGGGGCATGACTGGCGGCGAGCCCGGTCGCTTGGGCGCTGGCATCCATGGACTACGCGGTCGCGTGATGACCGGTGGCCCGACGGGACGGTATCTGAATGGTGTGCCGGATCGCGTCTTTCGCGACCGTCGGGATGCCGGTCGGACCTTGGCGGCGCTGCTCGACCACTACCAAGGCCGCGACGACGTCGTCGTGTTGGCGCTGCCCCGCGGTGGCGTGCCCATCGGCTACGAGGTGGCCACGGCCTTGGACCTGCCCTTGGACGTGTTCATCGTTCGCAAGCTCGGCATTCCTGGCCACGAGGAGCTGGCCATGGGGGCCATCGCCAGCGGCGGTGTGGTCGTTTTGAACGACGATGTCGTGCGCGGCATGAACATCCCGCCGGACGCCATCGAGCAGGTAGCTCGAGATGAAGCTCGCGAGCTGGAGCGGCGCCAGCGCGTGTACCGAGAGGACGCTCCTCCGGCCGACCTCAGCGGCAAGCAAGTGATCCTCGTCGACGACGGACTCGCCACGGGCTCGAGCATGCGGGCCGCCATCCAGGCGCTGCGGCGACTAGGGCCGGCACGGATCGTGGTGGCCGTGCCCGCCGCCCCTGAGTCGACCTGCCAGGAGCTGGCGGCCGAGGTCGACGAGGTCGTGTGCGCCACGACGCCTTCGCCGTTCTTCGCGGTGGGCCAGCACTACTGGGACTTCAGCCAGACGACCGACGATGAGGTGCGCGACTTGCTGCGTGCCGCGTGGTCGTCACGCCCGACCCGAGCCCGAGAGAAGGGCCCCGCTGATGTGGCAGTCCTGCGATCGACGATCGCCGCCCTCGATGAGGGCGAGCGAGACCGGCAGGCCTTGCTCGACCTGGTCGGCGACGCCCATTTCGTGCTGCTAGGGGAGGCATCTCACGGCACGCACGAGTTCTACGAAACACGGGCGCGCATGACTCGCTGGCTGATCGAGGACAAGGACTTCTGCGCCGTAGCCGCAGAAGCTGACTGGCCCGACGCGTACCGGGTGAACCGCTACGTACGGGACCGCAGCGACGACGCAGCTGCCGAAGAAGCACTGCGGGGCTTCGAACGGTTCCCGACCTGGATGTGGCGCAACGCGGTGGTACTGGACTTCGTCGGCTGGCTGCGCGAGCGCAACGACCGGGTCGCCGACGAGCGAGCCAAGGCCGGCTTCTACGGGCTCGATCTCTACAGCCTCTACCGCTCCATCGAGGAGGTCATCGCCTACCTAGAACGCGTCGACCCGCTCGCCGCGGCCCGCGCCCGTGAGCGCTACTCCTGCTTCGATCACTACCACGGCGAGGCGCAGGACTACGGCTTCGCCGCCGCCTTCGGCGCCGGCGCCTCCTGCGAACAGGAGGTCATCGATCAGCTCGTCGACCTGCACCGCCACGCGGCGGAGTACGCGCGCCGTGACGGGCTCATCGCCGAAGACGAGCTGTTCTACGCCACGCAGAACGCCCGCACAGTGAAGAAAGCAGAGGAGTATTACCGCACCATGTTCGGCGGACGAGCGTCGTCGTGGAACCTACGCGATCAGCACATGGTCGACACCCTTGACGCCCTCGTGATCCACCTCGGCCAACAACGTGCCGGGCCCGCCAAGGTCGTCGTCTGGGCCCACAACTCACACCTGGGCGACGCCCGCGCTACGGAGGTGGCCACCCAGGGACAGCTCAACGTCGGCCAGCTCGTGCGCGAACGGCACGCCGGTGACTGCCGGCTCGTCGGCTTCACCACTTTCACCGGCACGGTGACCGCGGCCGACGACTGGGGAGGCCCCGCCGAACGCAAGACAGTGCGATCGGCGCTGCAGGACAGCTACGAGCGCCTCTTCCACGAGGTCGAAGAGAAGGCGTTCTCGATCACGATCGCCGACGCACCGTCGCAGGCCAACGAACTGCTGCGCGCCCCGCGCCTGGAGCGGGCGATCGGCGTCATCTACCGGCCTCGCACCGAGCGCCAGAGCCACTACTTCCGTGCGCGACTGGCCGACCAGTTCGACGCGGTGATCCACATCGACGACACCCGGGCAGTCGAACCGCTCGAACGCACCGCCCGGTGGGAAGAAGGCGAAGTGCCCGAGACGTTCCCGTCCGCGGTCTAGGAGGTGACAACGCAATCGGCATCGACGGCGAGCCGAGACCATGGGAGCCGCGCTGAACCAGGGAGCGTTCGTGCCGCGCAGACCCGACGAGAAGCAGCTGACCCTATGACTCAGGACGCCGACCGAAACGGGCTGCAACAGGAGCTTCGGGGCTTGGAAGAGCGCCTCGCCGCGTTGCACCGGCAGCTCGACGAACTTCGCGAGGACCTCCGCGACTACGACGACAGCCCGACGGCGACCGGGCTGCTCTTCGAGCAGCAGGCTCTCATCGAGGCGCTCGAGGCGCGGCGTTCCGAGCTGCGGGAGCAGTTGGGCGAGGGCTGACGGGGACGCTTCAAACGGTTGCCCGCAGGATCTCGAGGGCGCGGCCGAGGTCTTCGGCGCCGTAGACGGCTAGGCCGGGTGTGTCGTCCGCTTGGGTCATCTCGTCCGCCGGCACGAGAAAGACGTCCGCACCGGCACGCTCCGCGGCGACGGCCTTCTCGGTCACCCCACCCACCTCACCGACGTTCCCCTCGGAGTCGATCGTGCCCGTCGCCGCGATCGCCCGGCCACGGGCATCGTCGGTGCCGTCGATCATGTCGGTGATGGCGAGCGCGTAGGCGAGGCCGGCCGACGGCCCGCCGATGTCGGGTCGGTCCCGGAAGCGGATCCGGAACGGCAGCACGGCTCGCAGGTCCCGGGTGTCGACGAGCACGCCTAGGCCCGTCCCACCCGACACCTGCGGCAGATCCGCGCTGCGGACCATGACCTCGAAGCGCTCCCCGTCCCGCTCGATGGTCAGCTTGAAACGCGTGTCGGCGGGGCGACCGCCGATCAGTCCCGACAGCTCGGAGGCGGTCGTGATCGGGCGACCGTCGACCGCCACGATCGTGTCGCCCGTATCCAGCACCTCGGCCGCGGGCGCGGACCGCACCATGCCGATCACCTCCGCGCCGGTCCCGGTGACCCGAGCCTCGAACCCCGCGGCGCGGGCGGCCGCCACCGCGGCCAGCTGCTGGCTGTCGGTGAAGATGTCCTTCTGCCAGTCGGCGTAAGCGTCGGGGTCCACGTCGTCGGGAAGCACGTCGTCGATGGCGACGACCTCCCGGTCGTTGCGCAAGGCGGCCCACAGCGTGCCGAGCGCGTGGGACTGCGTGAGCCGCACCGAAGTGAGGAGGTAGAGACCGCTGGGGTCCTGCGTGCTGATCCCAGTGACCGTCGCGTCGCCACTGATGTCGAACGCTTCGCCCGGCTCGATCACCACGTACGGCGGGTGGTACAGGAAGCCCGCGACCGCCACCGTCGCCGCGCCCACCGCCAGCCATGCCGCGAGCCGGCCGGGAGGCCGTTCCGGCACCTCGGGGCGCAACCCCTGAAGCTCGACCGCGCGTAGGACGTCGGAGCTGGACAGCAGCCCGACCTCGCGGCCGTCGTCGTCCACCACGACGGCGCTCCCGGGCGCTTCGCCGAGGGCGGGCAAGGCTTCCAGCACCCGATCGTCGAGCCGGACCGTCGGCGCGTCGCCTTGGCTCCCTGTCGGGCCATGCCTGAGCGGCACAGGCACGGGCACCATGAGATCGCGCACCCGCAGGCCACCGACCGCGTGCTCCACCCGTGCGTACGCCGCCTCGTTCTGCGCGGCCTGGACGACGAACAGGCCGAGGAGCGCCAGCCAAATGCCGCCAACCCCACTGCCTGTGAACAGCTCGAGGATCCCGACAGCCGCGAGCACGATCCCGAACGCCCGGCCCGCGCGCGCAGCCATCAGTGTCGCCGCCACACGGCTGCGCTGCCGCCACCACAGCCAAGCGTGCAGGATGCGCCCACCGTCCAGTGGGAGGGCCGGCACGAGGTTGAACGCGAACAGGATGCCGTTGATGCGTGCCAGGTAATCGGTGACGCCCTGCACGGCCTCGGGCGCACCGACACCCCCCAGCGCGGCATCGGCGAAGGCGAACCCGAGGGCCAACCCGCCGGAGACGAGCGGCCCCGCGACGGCGGTGCGGAGCTCCGCGGCCGGCGACGCGAACGGGGTCTCGAAGCGCGCGACGCCGCCGAAGAGCCACAGGCTGATGCCACGGATCCGGACGCCATGGGCCAAGGCCACGAAGGTGTGCCCCAGCTCGTGCAGGACGACGGACCCGAAGAACAACGCGGCGGCGGCCAGCCCCATGAACAGGTACGAGGACCCGTCCAAGCCCGGGTAGGTGCCCGGGAAGAGCGTCGTAGACAAGGACCAGACCACGAGCGCGAAGACGAACAGCCACGACCAGTGCGCGCCCACCGGGATGCCGCGCACCCGGAAGAATCGGATGGTCGACTCCACGTCAACCCTCCGCCGGCGGCGCCTCGCCCAGTTCGACCTCGAAGGTCTCTTCCTCCCCGTTCCGCAGAAGCCTGAGCTCGACCCGGTCCCCGGGTTCGCTGGCGCGCAGTTCCGCCGCGAGATCACCGGGCTCGGCGACCGTCTCGCCGTTGATCCCGGTGATCACGTCGCCGGCGCGAACGCCCGCCTCGTCTGCCGGGCCTCCGGGCACCACATCGATCACCAGCACCCCGGCCTCGGTGTCGATGCCGTACTGCTCGGCCAACTGGGGCGTGAGGGCTCGGAGCGCGATCCCGAGGAAGGCGTGCTCGACATGGCCCTCGTCCAGCAACTCGTCAGCGACGTTGACCACGACGCCAGCGGGGATGGCGAAGCCGATCGACACCGCACCCCCCGCCGGCGGTATGTAGGCGACGTTGATGCCGATGACCCCACCGGATGGACCCACGAGCGCGCCGCCCGAGTTACCTGGCGAGATCGCGGCATCGGTCTGGAGCAGGCCGACGAGCGCCGTACCACCGCCGGGGACGCTGCGCTCCAGGCCGGAGACGATCCCGGCTGTCACCGAGTTCTCCAGGCCGAGCGGGTTGCCGATCGCCACCGCCAGCTCGCCTACCACCGGGGTCCGATCGGAGAACTCGGCTGCCTCCAGGTCGTCCCTGTCCGTCCGGATCACGGCGAGATCGGTCGCGGGGTCGGCGGCCACGACCTCGCCGTCCGCCCGCGAACCGTCGGCGAAGGTGACGTCGACGGTTCGGGCCTCGGCCACCACGTGGGCGTTGGTCACGACCGCCCCGTCGTCGTCGTAGATGACCCCGCTGCCCTCGCCCACGTCGGTGACGATCGCAACGACCGATGGCTGCACCTCGTCGACGAGGTCGGGGATGTCGCTGAAGTCGGCCCGCTCGTCATCACCGGACGACCCCGCCTCGTCGGACCCGGTGCCCTGGTCGGTTCCGGCGAGCGGGGTGGGGTCATCGCTACACGCGCTCACCAGCACGGCCACCACTGAGCCCAGACGCCAGAGCCGTCCGACCATCACGCCGCCTCGGCCGGCGGGGGTGGGTTCTCGGCGCTCACGTCGAGGCGGCCGTCGCGGGCGTCGACCCGTATCGTCGCGCCGTCCTCGATCTCGCCGCCGACGAGCAGGCGGGCGATCCGGGTCTCCACCTCGTGGCCGATGAAGCGGCGCAGCGGCCGGGCGCCGAACACCGGGTCGAACCCCTGCTCGGCGATCAGGCGCCGGGCGGCGTCGGTGAGCTCGAGCGTCATCTGCCGCTCGGTCAGCCGGGCTCGCAGGTCGTCGAACATGAGGTCGACGATGCGCTCGATCTCGGGCCGGGTCAGCGGCTTGAACAGCACGATGTCGTCGACCCGGTTGAGGAACTCGGGCCGGAAGTGCCGGCGCAGCTCCGCGAACACCCGCTCACGGACGTCGGGCTTGATCTCGCCGTCGGGCGTCACGCCCTCGAGCAGGTACTCCGAGCCGATGTTCGACGTCATGATCACGACGGTGTTGCGGAAGTCGACGGTGCGGCCCTGGGCGTCGGTGAGCCGCCCGTCGTCGAGCACCTGGAGCAGCGCGTTGAACACATCGGGGTGGGCCTTCTCGATCTCGTCGAGCAGCACCACCGAGTAGGGCTTGCGCCGCACCGCTTCGGTGAGCTGGCCGCCCTCCTCATAGCCGACGTACCCGGGTGGCGCGCCGACGAGGCGGCTCACGGTGTGGCGCTCCTGGTACTCGCTCATGTCGAGGCGGACCATGTTGTCCTCGGTGTCGAACAGCGCCGCCGCCAACGTGCGGGCCAGCTCGGTCTTGCCGACACCGGTCGGCCCGAGGAAGATGAACGACCCGATGGGCCGCCGGGGGTCCTTGATGCCGGATCGGGCCCGGATGATGGCGTCGGCCACCAGTTGCACCGCCTCGTCCTGTCCCACGACGCGCTCGTGCAGGATCTCGTCGAGGCGCAGGAGCTTCTCGCGCTCGCCCTCCTTGAGCCGGCTGACGGGGATGCCCGTCCAGCGCGACACGATCAGCGCGATCTCGTCCTCGGTCACCACCTCGCGCAGGAGCCGGTGCCCGCCCTGCTTGGCCGCCAGTTGCTCCTCCTCGGCCTGGAGCCGCCGCTTCAGCTCAGGAAGCTGGCCGTGCTCCAGCTCGGCTGCCCGGTTGAGGTCGTAGTTCCGCTCCGCATCCTCGGCCTCTCGGCGCACGCGCTCGATCTCCTGGCGCAGGGACTGCACCCGTCGGAGCGCCTGCCGCTCTGCCTCCCACTGGGCGCGCATGGCATCGGCCTCGGCACGCAGGTCGGCGAGCTCCTTGCGGAGCTGATCGAGCCGGCTCTTGCTGGCGGTATCGCTCTCCTTGGCGAGGGCAGCCTCTTCGATCTCCAGGCGGGTCACGCGCCGGGTCAGCTCATCCAGCTCCGCCGGCATCGAATCGATCTCGGTGCGCAGCATGGCGCAGGCCTCGTCGACGAGGTCGATGGCCTTGTCGGGCAGGAACCGGTCGGTGATGTAGCGGTGGCTGAGGACCACGGCCGCGACGAGCGCGTTGTCCTGGATTCTGACGCCGTGGAAGACCTCGAGGCGCTCCCGCAGGCCGCGCAGGATCGAGATCGTGTCCTCGACCGACGGCTCGTCGACGAGCACCGGCTGGAAGCGCCGTTCCAGGGCGGCGTCCTTCTCGATGTGCTTGCGGTACTCGTCGACGGTGGTGGCGCCGATCATGTGCAGCTCGCCCCGGGCCAGCATGGGTTTCAGCATGTTGCCGGCGTCTACCGCGCCCTCGGCCGCCCCGGCCCCGACCACCGTGTGCAGCTCGTCGACGAACAGCAGGATGCGCCCCTCAGCCGCCTTGACCTCGTTGAGCACCGCCTTGAGCCGCTCCTCGAACTCGCCTCGGTACTTGGCCCCAGCCACCAGTGCTCCCATGTCGAGGGCGAAGATCGTCTTGTCCCGGAGGCCCTCGGGCACGTCGCCGCGCATGATCCGCTGGGCGAGACCCTCGACGATGGCGGTCTTGCCGACGCCGGGATCGCCGATGAGCACCGGGTTGTTCTTCGACTTGCGCGACAGGATCTGGATCACGCGGCGGATCTCCGAGTCCCGCCCGATCACCGGGTCGAGCTTCCCTGCTCGGGCGTCCGCGACGAGATCGCGGCCGTACTTCTCGAGCGCCTCGTAGGCGGCCTCGGGCATCGCCGAGACCACCCGCTGGTTGCCGCGCACCGCAGTGAGCGCCTGCAGGAACTTGTCGCGAGTCAAGCCTTCCTCGTGCAACCGGCGTCCCGCGGCGGTCTCGCTGCCCTCCTCCAGCAGCGCGATGACGAGGTGCTCGACGGACACGTACTCGTCCTTGAGTCGATGGGCCTCGCGCTCGGCGGCATCGAGCAGGCGCGACAGTCGCTGTGTCACGAACACCTGGCCCGGCGCCGCGCCGGGGCCGGTCACTCGGGGTCGCCGGGCCAGGTCGGCCTCGACGTTTGCACGCAACCGTGCCGGGTCGGCGCCGGCCTGTGTCAGCAACCTGGGCGCGAGCCCGTCGGGCTGGTCGAGCAGGGCCACCAGCAGGTGCTCGCCGTCCACCTCGGTGTGCCCCAACCGGACGGCGACGGTCTGCGCCTCCTGGAGAGCCTCCTGTGACTTCTGGGTCAGCCGTTGCGGATCCACGATGTCCCTCCGGTTCGTCGGGCGGTGCTGGGGGTGGCCCGGCGCAGCGCTGCTTCCAGCTCGGCGATGCGATCGAGCAGGTCGATCACCACGCCGAGGGCGGCGTAGCTGACTGGCAGGCCGGCATGGAGGCGCCGGACGCGGGCCGCGGCGGCGAGCTGGGTGGGGGAGAACCACAGCCCGCCCGCCGCATCTCGCGTCGCGTCGACCAGCCCGAGTGCCACGAGCCGACGCACCAGCTCCTGGTGCAGACCGGTCGCCAGCGCGAACGACTCGAGGTCGTAGCGGCGAGGCCGAGTCAAGGCACGGGTCACGGTCGCCTCCGGGGATTGAAAGTCGAGGTGCGGGCCAGCTCCTCGAACAGCTCGCGCTCTCGTTCGGTGAGGCTCGGCGGCACAACGATGCGGACGTCGGCGAAGAGGTCACCGGCCGGGCCTCGGGGGTTGGGCAGGCCGCGGCCACGGAGCCGAAGGCGCCGTCCTGATGAGGTTCCCGCTGGGACCCTGACCTTGGCTTCTCCGCCCGGCGTGTCGACGACCACCGAGGTGCCCAGCGCGGCCTCCCAGGCAGCGAGCGGCAGGTCGACGTGCAGGTCGCGTCCCTCGACCCGGTACCGGGAGTGGGGCGCGATCCGCACCACCAGGTAGAGGTCACCCGGCGGTGCGCCCCCGGTGCCCTTCCCGCCCTGGCCAGTGAGGCGGATCCGCTGCCCGTCGGTGACGCCAGGCGGGATGTCGACCTCGACGCTACGTGGGCCGGACGGGCCCGAGATGCTGAGCCAGCGGCGACCGCCTTGGTACGCCTCCTCGACCGACAGCTCGAGCTCCACCTCCTGGTCGGCGCCCTGGATCGAGCCCCAGCCCCGGCGTCGTCCGGCCCCGAAGCCGCCCAGGCCGCCGAAGAGGTCGCCGAAGAGGTCTTCGATGTCGACGCCCTGGTCGCCGGACCCGCCCGTGGACCACACCCGGGGCCCGGCACCGGCCCGCGCCCGGCCCCGCCCAGCGGCCGAGGCCCCCGCTCGCGCTCGTGCCCAGGTCTCCGGATCGATGTCCTCCGGTACCTGGCGGAAGTCGTGGCCGAAGGCGTCGTAGCGCCGTCGCGTGTCCGGATCCGACAGCACATCGTAGGCCTCGGCGATCTCCTGGAAGCGGACCTCGGCGTCCGGGTCCTTGTTGACGTCGGGGTGATAGGTGCGGGCCAGCTTCCTGTAGGCGCGCTGGATCTCGTCGGGCGACGCGTCGCGCGACACGCCGAGAACCTCGTAGAAGTCGCGGCGTTCCGCCATCAGCTCCAGCCCTGAGTCTCGGCCCCCCCGTCGCTCGGGACGCCTGCCCGAGCCACCACGACGGCTGCGGGCCGGAGCACGATCTCGCCCGCGCCGTACCCGGGACGCACGGTCCCCACGACGGTGCCGGGAGGCGCATCGCTGTCCACCACGCTCACGGCCTCGTGCCGGGTGGGGTCGAACGCCTCGCCCGTGGCGTCGAACCGGGGGAAGCCAAGCTGGGCAAGGACCGCGAGCGCACGATCGCGGACCACCCGGATCCCCTCGATGATCGCCCGTCGGTCATTCTCCTCGGCCACGGCGAGGTGCTCGAGCGCTCGCTCGAGGTCGTCCACGACCGGCAGCCACTGCCGGGCCGCGTCCATCCGTTCGGTGAAGCGTTCGCGCTCGACCTCGCGTAGGTAGCGCTTGCGGAGGTTGTCGAGGTCGGCAAGGGCGCGACGAAGCCGATCCTCGAGGATCTCCACGGTGTCCTCGGCCGGCTCGACGGCCTCATGGATCTCGTCCGGGCCGAGCGCGGCCCCCGCCCCCACCTCATGCTCCTCGATTCGGCGGGATTGGTCCTCGAACACCTCGTCCCCCTGCTCGCTGGCGTCGGCCTCCTCGCTCACCCTGCGGTCAGCCCACGGTGAAGTCGGCGTCGATCACGTCGTCGTCGCCGGCCGTGGCGGGCTCGCCGGGTGCCGCCTCACCGGCGACACCCGGGGCGGCGCCGAGCGAGTGGTACACCTGCTGCAGCTCGGCCGTGAGCGACCGGACGCGGTCGATGGGCGCCTGCTCGGTGACAGCCTGGCGCCCGTCGGCGACGAGCTGCTCGGCCCGGGCCTTCTCGTGCGCTGGCACCTGGTCGCCCAGCTCGGCGACGCGCCGCTCGACCTGGTAGGCGATGGAGTCGAGCTCGTTGCGGGCGTCGATCTCCTGCCGCAGTCGAGCGTCCTCGGCCCGGTTCCGCTCGGCGTCGGCCACCATCCGTTCCACCTCGGCCGGATCGAGGTTCGAGCTCTCGCTGATGGTGATCTTCTGCTCGGCACCGGTGTCCTTGTCCCGGGCGGACACGTGCAGGATGCCGTTGGCGTCGATCTCGAACGTGACCTCGATCTGCGGCGTCCCCCGGGGGGCCGGGCGGATGCCCTCGAGCCGGAAGCGACCGAGGACCCGGTTGTCGGCCGCCCGCTCCCGTTCGCCCTGCAGCACCACGATGTCGACCGATGACTGGTTGTCCTCGGCGGTGCTGAACACTTCCGTGCGGCGGGCGGGGATCGTGGTGTTGCGCTCGATGACCTTGGTCATCACGCCGCCGAGCGTCTCGACGCCGAGCGACAGGGGGGTGACGTCGAGGAGCAGGACGTCGGAGACCTCGCCCTTGATGATGGCTGCCTGGGCTGCCGCGCCCAGGGCCACGACCTCGTCGGGGTTGACGGTCATGTTGGGGTCCTTGCCGCCCGTGAGCCGTCGGACCAGGTTCTGCACGGCGGGCATGCGGGTGGCACCCCCGACGAGGATCACCTCGTCGATGTCGTCGGCGGTGACCTTGGCGTCGGCCATGGCCTGTTTCACCGGAGCCATGGTGCGCTCGAGCAGGTCGGTCGTGAGCTCCTCGAACGTGGAGCGCATGACGGTGGTGACCAGGTGCTTGGGGCCGCTGGCGTCGGCGGTGATGAACGGCAGGTTGACCTGCGTCTGCGTTACCGATGACAGCTCGACCTTGGCCTTCTCGGCGGCCTCGAACAACCGCTGCAGAGCCTGGGGGTCCTGGCGCAGGTCGATGCCGTTGTCGCGCTGGAACTCGTCGGCCAAGTGGTCGACGAGTCGCCGGTCGAAGTCGTCCCCGCCGAGGTGGGTGTCGCCAGAGGTGGCGCGGACCTCCACGACTCCCTCGCCGACGTCGAGGATGCTGACGTCGAAGGTCCCGCCCCCGAGGTCGAACACGAGCACCGTCTCGTTGGCCTTCTTGTCGAGCCCGTAGGCGAGGGCCGCGGCGGTGGGCTCGTTGATGATGCGGAGCACCTCGAGCCCGGCGATCTTACCGGCGTCCTTGGTGGCCTGCCGTTGGGCGTCGTTGAAGTACGCGGGCACGGTGATGACGGCCTCGGTCACGCGCTCACCGAGGAACTTCCCCGCGTCCTCGGCCAGCTTGCGCAGCACCATGGCCGAGATCTCTTCGGGCGCGTACTGCTTGCCGCGCACCTCGAAGCGCGCCATGCCGTCTGGTCCCGACACGACGTCGTAGGAGACGGCGTTGATCTCGGTCTGCACCTCTTCGTAGCGACGGCCGACGAATCGCTTGGCGGAGTAGATCGTGCCCTTGGGGTTGAGGATCGCCTGGCGCCGCGCGACCTGGCCGACGAGCCGTTCGCCCTGTTCGGTGAAGGCGACGACGGACGGGGTCGTGCGTGACCCCTCGGCGTTGGGGATCACCGTGGGATGGCCGCCCTCCACGGTGGCGATGACCGAGTTGGTTGTGCCGAGATCGATGCCCACGGCCTTGGCCATGATGGTTCCTCCTGGTGCTCGTGCGCGTGACGACCTGTCAACTGACCGCGCTGGTCGGATCGGAGACGCCCCGTCCCGCCAACCGCAGGGCGTCGTCTGCGTGCGCCTGGTCGACCAGCACCTCGTAGCGGCGTGCCTTGATGGCTGACAGCGACGTGAATCCGCGCTGCCCTCTGAGGGCGTAGGCCACGATCCCGAACAGGGCACCCATCGCCGCGCCGACGAGGAGCCAGTACAGGAGGATCGCCAGCAGCGACGTGCCGTCGTGCGCGAAGAAGAGGGCGAACAGCCAGCCGAAGAGGAGTCCCATCAGGACGCCAGACACAGCCCCGCTACCGGCACCCCGCCACGCGTCGAGTGGGCCGGTGACCTGCTCGACGATGACGGGGTCCCAGCCCACGATGACCACGTGCTCGACAGGGAACCCCCGATAGGCAAGGCGATCGACGTACGCCTGCGCGTCTTCGTAGCGGTCGAACGCCGCGATGGTCTGACGAGGCGTGGAGTCGACTTCACCAACGACATCCACCGGTGCCTCCCTTGTGACGGTCCTGACTCCGTGGTATGAGGCCGCGGCGGCTCCTGTGCGGTCAGGCCTCGGTGGCGCTCGCGGGGATGGCTCGACTTTCACCGGCCGTGATCTGGACCTTGCGTGGCTTGGCCTGCTCCGCGACCGGGATCGTGAGCCGGAGCACCCCGTGGTCGTACGACGCTTGGATGTTGTCGGCGTCGAGGCCCTCGCCGAGGAAGAGCTGGCGGGTGAAGGTCCCCTGGGGCCGCTCCGAGATGAGGACCTCCTGGCTCTCCTTGGGCTCCCAGGTCCGCTGGGCTCGGACGGTCAGAGCGTTCTTCTCGACCGTGAGATCGATCGATCCCGGGTCAATTCCCGGCAGGTCGAACTCGACGATGAATTGATCGCCCTCTCGGTATGCGTCCATGGGCATGGACGTGGGGCGGGCAGCACCCTGTGGCAGCAACGCCTGGGTGAGCCTGTCGAAGTCACGGAATGGGTCGAAGCGCATGAGCATGGGGGCTCTCCTCTCCGGGTGGATGTATCAAGATCGAGGGCACGTGCCCGTCGAGCTCGGCTGCCAGGCGCCCGAGCTCGACGTCATCCAGCCGCAAGCGGCCGGCGAGGTAGGACACCAGCGTCGAGACGTCGGTACGCCCCTCGGCGAGCGCCGGTGCCCCGTCTGCCACCGCGGCCCGCTCCAGGTCGTCGAGCCCGTCCAGGACGCGAGCCATCTCGCGACGGTGCCGTTCGATCGCAACCACGATCCCCGCCAGCCACCGGTGGCCCGACCGTTCCCGGTGGCCCGAATCAGATCGGCGTTCCGTCGAACGCGCGGCTGACGGGAGCCGGCTCAGGTCAGCCATGGTCCCGAGCGCGGATCGGCGCTGTACACGCACCCGAACCTCGCGCCGCCAGAGGTGGAGGCGGACCCCGCGATCGCGTGGTCTCTGACCCGCATGCGCCGATCCGAGCCGTACGGCCAGCTCAGTGTCGCGAGGTGCCGGCGAGCGCAGCCAGGATGGCGGCCGTCACCCGGTGGGGCGGCTGCGCCGCGTTGACGGTCACGAGAAGCCCGCGATCCCGGAAGTAGTCGATGACCGGGTCCGTCTCGGTGTGGAACGCGCGTAGCCGACGCTCGACGACCTCGGGGGCGCGGTCGTCCGATCGTCCTGCAGCCATGCGCTGTGCAATGCGTTGCCGTGCCATGTCGTCGGATAGCTCCAGGAAGACGACGGCATCGGCAAGCCCGGCGCCGTGGCGCGCCTCGGCCTGCCGCGCCTGTGAAACCGTCCGCGGGAAACCCTCGAGGATGTAGCCGGACGGAGCGTGAGACAGTGCGTCGTCCACGACCTCGATGACCAGGTCGTCGGGAGCCAGCTCGCCCCGTTCGAGGTAAGTGGCGACCTTGCGTCCAAGTTCGGTTCCGGCGGCGACGTGCCGACGGAGCAGCGCCCCGCTCGAGATGTGTGGCACACCGAAGCGTTCCGCGAGCACCGCGGCCTGGGTGCCCTTCCCTGCACCTGGGGCGCCTATCAGGATGAGGCGCATCGTCTCAGATCACCTCGGGGGAGCATGTCTCCGCACCCCGCAGCCGCGTGGTTCCCAGTTCCACGCGAACGCGGGATGCGTCCAACTGGCCCGGGCCACAACGGTCATAGGCGGGAAGGAGGCGTGCCGGTGAGCTCCCATGGCCACGACCTTGCGGTGGGGCTACCCGATCTCTCGACGGCCGCTGCACCCGTGTATGCCAACGTCGCGCACGCGACCTTTACCCCGTACGACTTCCGGCTCACGTTTTCGTTACTGATCGCGCCCCACGACCAGACGTCGGGGGACACGACCGACATCGCCGCCGTGGCGCTGGCTCCGCGCGCCGTCGCGCAGATCGTTGTCCCGGCGGGAGCGGTCGGGTCGCTCGTCGATCTGCTGCGCGCCGCGTTCGACCGGTACATCGAACAGTTCGGTCCGCCGCGGCCCACCGTCGTCCCGTCCCGCGCCGCGGCGAGCACTCGCAGCGGGGCCTGAGGGATTCGGGCCGGAGCCGCGACTGTGGCCTTCAGCGAGGCGCCGCGCACTAAACAAGGGCGGTCCCTCGATGGGGATCGAACAGCTGCATGCCCGTGGGGTCGAGCCTGAGCTCCGCCTCGGTCCTCTCCGCCACCCCACCGTGTCTTGCCTCCGGCCGGCGAGCGACCGACTGCGATGAGCTTCCCGCCGCGCCCGCTGGTGTCCCGCGTGGCACGGCCGGTCGCCGAATACCTGCAGATCGAGGGAGCCGGAGGGTTTGCGCTAGTCAGCGCAGCCGCACTTGCCCTGCTCCTGGCCAACTCGCCGTGGCACGACATGTACAACGAGCTGTGGGCCACGGAGGTCGGCATCCGCGCTGGAGGCCTGGAGCTGGAAGAGGACCTGCGCCACTGGGTCAACGACGGCTTGATGGTGTTGTTCTTCTTCGTTGTCGGCCTCGAGATCAAGACCGAGCTCGTCAGCGGCGAGCTTGCGCGGGCGCGCCGTGCGGCGGTGCCTGTGGCCGCTGCCGCCGGCGGGATGCTCGCCCCTGCCCTCGTCTACCTTTCGATCAACGCCGACGACCATTCGTCTGGCTGGGGGGTGCCGGTGGCCACCGACATCGCCTTCGCTCTCAGTGTGGTGGGCCTGCTCGGCGAGCGGGTGCCGCAACCCCTGAAGGTGCTCCTGCTGGGCCTCGCCATCGTCGACGACGTCGGCGCGGTCCTCATCATTGCGCTGTTCTACACCGAGAGCCTCTCCGTGGGCTGGCTCGGAGCTGCTGGTGCACTCACCCTGCTGGTGGTGTTGCTGCGCTCGCTGCACGTCTCGTACCTGCCGTTCTACGCAGTAGTCGGTGTCGGCGTCTGGCTGGCCACGTTGGAGTCCGGTGTCCACGCCACGATCGCCGGTGTCGTGCTCGGGCTTCTCGCCCCCGCACGTCCACTCGTCTCCCGCGATCATGTGAACCAGGTGGTGGCGGAGCAAACCGCCAACCACGACGCGGCGGACCTGCGTGACGTCGCCGTCGCAGTCCGGCAAGCGACGCCGGTCGCGGAGCGGCTTAAGGATGGCCTCCACCCCTGGACCAGTTTCCTTGTGGTACCGACCTTCGCTCTTGCCAACGCGGGCGTGACCTTCGACAGTGAGAGGATCTCCGATGCGGCCACCAGCCCGGTCACCCTCGGCGTCATCGCCGGACTCCTGGTTGGCAAGCCAGCGGGCATCCTTGGCGCGATCTGGCTCGTCACGCACCTGACGCGGGCCGAGGTCCCCCCGGGATCGACCTGGCGGCACTTAGCGGGGCTGGGCACTGTTGCCGGCATCGGCTTCACCATGTCGCTGTTCATCGCCGGACTCGCCTTCGGCGAGACGAGCGAACAGTTCGAACAGGCCAAGCTCGGCATCTTCGCTGCGTCGGCCGCTGCTGGAACTGCCGGCGGCACCCTGCTGTGGACATCCCGCAACCGGGTATGACCCGCGGAGCCAGCGCATCATGTCGGACCCCCAAAACGAGTTCACCCGGCCGAACGCGTGATCGTGGACCCGTTCGGCTGTCGGTGTGCGACCTCCACGCGTTCGCGTGGTGCGCCTCGCCCCCCCATACCACAGGATGGCCAGACCAGGCGAAAGGAGTGCACATGGCTCTGCCCGTTCGCCGCGACCGCCTCGACGCGCCCGGCCTCGACCCGCTGGCGCAGCTCGAGCGCCTGCACGCGCAGATGGGGACCGTGCTCGATACCTGGGGTCCCATGCCGGCGATCCCGACCACCGGCTTCGTCCCTCGTGCGGACGTGGAGGAACGCGACGACGCCTATGTCGTCGAGCTCGAGCTACCGGGGGTTCGCGAAAGCGACGTTGAGGTCTCGCTCGCGGGCAGGCGGCTGATCGTGTCGGGGGAGCGCAAGGAGAAGGAGCGCGTCGGTCTCCTGCGGCGCCGGACGCGCAGCGTCGGCCGGTTCCACTACGAGGTCGAGGTCCCCGGCGCAGTCGACGAGGACGGCGTGACGGCGTCGCTTGACGAGGGGGTGCTCACCGTGACGTTGCCCAAGGCGGAGAGCGAGCGAGTTCGCCGGATCAAGGTGACAGGAGCCGGGTAGGCCTGCAGATGGCCAACACCGGCTACGCATCCTTCAAGGCGACGCTGGACAAGACGAACCGCGTCCTCAAGGAGATCGAGGCCGCTTATGGATGGCCAAAGGAGCGGCGCAACCAGTCCTACGCCGCGCTCCGGGCCGTCCTCCATGGGCTCCGTGACCGCCTCCCCGTCCAGGAGGCAGCGCAGCTGGGGGCGCAGTTGCCCATGCTGATCCGGGGCATCTACTACGAGGGCTGGAATCCCGCCAAGGTCCCCATGAAGATGGGTCGAGATGAGTTCCTCGCCAGAGTTCGGCGCGAGTTCGGCTACGAGGTGGGCGGGGGCATCGAGGACTTGACCAGAAGCGTGCTCGAAGCCCTTCGGCATCACGTCAGCGACGGCGAATGGGAAGACATCCGCTCCGGTATGCCGAACGAGCTCGCGGCCATGCTGCCCTGAGTCCGACTGTCTTATGGGCCGGCGTTACAGCAGCAGATCGAAGATTCGAAACGCCCGCTGCCATTGCCGAGATTGGGGATTGGTCAGCTTGGGTTCGATGATGACGAACGTGCGGGCGAGGGCAAGGCTCAGGCCACCGACGACGTCCGGGAGTCGCGCCTGGGTTCTTTCGTCGACTGGTCGGTCGAGCGGAGGCAGCGTGGCGAGGTGCTCGAGGATCGGACGGAGCTCGACCTCCTGGTCGAGTGTCCCGAATCGATGAATCGTCTCCTGCAGTCCCTTGGTGATGGGCAGATCGGACGGCTCGATGACATCGCGGCCGTTGGCGCCCGCGTTCGCCTGCCCCAGGACCAGCAGGTCGTAGAGCTTGTGGCCGACGAAGTCGCTATAGCGCTTGATATCGGCCTTGTCGACGTCGAGACCCGCTGCCCGGCGGAAGAAGCGCTCGAACGTCGAGGCGCTCACCGGCATGGCGTTCGCATGGGGTTGGGCGTCCTCTCGGCGACGTTGGAGTCCACGGTTGCGCCTCTAACGGGGTTTGGGGGCGTGGATGGAGACGATGGTGTGGTCGCCCTCGTCATCCGCAATGTCGAGCGCCAATCGATCCTCGTAGGAATCCACGACGATGCGCTGTGGATGCTCGATGATGTGACGCAGCACGACCGGGTAGCGACCGTCGCGCCCGCCGACGGCCACGATGACGGCGTCGTCCTTGGGGTCGAACTCGAGGTAGGCCAACGGCAGCTTCTCCACCTCGGCTTCGTCCCCGAAGACCTGGTCGAGCAGCTCGATCGCGACGTCGTGTCCTTCGTGCTGCTTGGTCAGCTCTTCGAGCCGGGCTTGCCATTCGGAGCGTGGTAGGTCTGGTGGTTGGTCGCTCATGTGCAGCTGATCTTGGTCGAAGCACGTCGTCCGGCACATCACGCGATCTCGTAGTCGAGGGCCTCCGCGAGCGCGTAGGCCGCTCCGAATGGACGGCCTACCGGGCTGGGGTGCACCGAGACCGACCGGGGACCGACGTGTGCGCCGACAGCGGTAGCACGACCGCACCTGTGGGATCGGCGTCATCGTGAGGACGGCAGTCACGGTGGTCATCGTGATCGTCGCGGTCGGATTGGTGTCGACGGTCATCATCCGCCTGTCTTGGCGCTCGCCTGCTTCCCTGTCCGAGGAGGACACACCCCTCCGGCGCCGGATCAGCGATGGTGTCGGGCGGCCGGCTGGTCCCGATGCCGAGGCCATGGGCGTCCTCGACCGCGGGGTCATCGTGACCGGCCCGCCACCGCCCGGTGGCGTGCCGACGGACGCTCCACCACCGCGACTGGCTCCCCGTCGGTGGCCTCTCAGACGGGATCGATCGCGGTCGCCGACGACGGGGCGTTGCGGCAACCCAATCGTCTCGCCTATTGCGGGCGGGACGGCGTCGCCGCCAACGAATCGGCGGTCAGCGCCGGCTTCCCTGACGAGCGACTCAGGCAGCGATCGCTCCGGCACCGCTGGACTGGTCCGGATGGACCTTTCCAAACTGGCCCCCTCCGACATCGTGGTGGCGCTGCGGGGACTGGAGCGCCGCTACCAGGAGCTGTTCGAGGTGATCGAGGAGGACGAGTCGGCGGACGACCTCGCGCACCGTCGCGGCGCGGATGGTTGGGCGGTGATCGACCACGTCGTGGCCGCAGCACAGGCCATCGCAGCGGCCAACCGGGCGCTGTACAGAGTGCTGACTGGCGACGCACCGAGCGTGCAGCCCGCTGAGGTGGACCCCACCATCCGGCCCAAACCCGTCGGGCCGACCGGATCCGTCGACGAACGTCTAGCCGAACTGGGCCGCGAAGCGACCGCAGCCGCTGAGCGGGTTGAGAGGGTGCCGGCCGGCGAGTGGTCGCGCCAGGCGACCGTTGCCGACGGATCGGGTCGGACGGTAACGGCCCTCGACATCGCTCGAGCCGCGGTCGATGCCGGTGTCGGCCACCTACGGGCGGCCCGGGACCTGCTCGCGTCCGTACGCGGCGGCCGAACCAACCCCTGGTGAGGCCAACCGCGAGCGGGCGATCGTGACGGGACGGGCTGGGCGGTTGCGGACCTGGCGTACGGCACCGCCGTGGGCACGGCCTTTTGCGGGAACGCAAGCGCAGACCGAACGTCGTTCTCGACGACGACTACGCCGAGGGGGACACACCGTGCTGTTACCGACGGCGTCGGCGGCAAGAAGCAAACCGTGACAAGTGGGTCTTGGCGGTCTACCGGACAGGCCGCAGTCCCGCAAAGCCCTGCTCAGCGACACTCAGTGGTCGCTACGGTCACCCGAGGGCGGACTCGATCAGCTTCAACGCCATGGCCGGTCCGGCCGCTCTCGAGCCGGCGCCCTTGGTGACGCTGATCGCCGCGGGGTGCTCGATCAAGGCGGTTCAGGAGGCGCTCGGGCACGCCAACGCCAGCGAGACCCTCGACACCTACTCGCACCTGTGGCCAAGCGACGACGACCGAATCCGCGATGCCGTGCAGTCCCTCCACGGCCACGGACGTCCCGTGTCGTCCACCGATTCTGTTGCACCAGCGTTGCAGGACCCTCGGTCATAGCGCTCTGACCAGGGTGGTGACGGTGAGCCGGCCTGTAAGCCGGATTCTGTGAGGCGGATCCCTTGCGGTCACCGCCCCGGTGGCCATCCATCTGTGCGGCCTACCTGGGGACATTGGCCGGGCCGGCCGTCCCCTGCTTGGCCTTGCTCCGGGTGGGGGTTGCCAGCCGCCGGGGTCGCCCCCGACGCTGGTGCGCTCTTACCGCACCGTTTCACCCTTGCCTGTGCGGGGCGCTGGTCACCCGGCGTCCCGCCATCGGCGGTCTGCTCTCTGTTGCCCTGAACCGGCAGGTCACCCCGTCCTGGCTCTCGCCAGCACCCTTGCCCTGTGGAGTCCGGACTTTCCTCGACACCTCCCGGTGCCGCGGCCACCCGGCCGGCTCACCGTCATCGACAGGTTACCGGCCGCTCCCACCCCGTTCTGCCGGTCGGCCCGCGGCCGACCGTCCTGGTGCTGAATTCCTTGACAGGCATATACTGCAAAAGGCATATTATGCCCTATGCCCGCCGACACCTTCGCCGTGCTGGCCGAGCCCACCCGGCGGCGGATCCTCGACGAGCTGCGCTCGGCCGAGAGCAGCGTCGGCGACCTGGTCGACGCACTGTCGGTCAGCCAACCGACGGTGTCCAAGCACCTGAAGGTGCTGCGCAACGCGGGCTTCGTGTCGTGCCGGGTGGCGGCGCAGCACCGCATCTACCGCCTCGAGCCCCGCCCCTTCGAGCGCCTCGACGAGTGGCTCGAACCGTACCGGCGCCTCTGGACCCGGCACCTCGACGCCCTCGAACGCCATCTCGACAACCAGGAGCAACCATGACACCTAACAGCTTCGAGCCCGGCCCCCTGTCCGACGTCGAGTGCCGTGCCAGCGGCGATCGGTGGACGCTCGTGTTCGTTCGCGACCTGCGGCATCCGCCGGACAAGGTGTGGGCGGCGCTGACCGATCCGGCGCAGCTGCGGGAGTGGTCGCCGTTCGTCGCCGACCGCGACCTTGGCCGGCCGGGCGCGGCCACGCTGACGATGATCGATGGCGACGTCACCGAGGATCTGGCAGCGAACGTGACCCGTGCCGAGCGGCCGACGCTCCTCGAGTGCTCGTGGGGCGGCGACCTCCTCCGGTGGGAGCTCACACCCACCGACCGGGGAACCCGGCTGACCCTCGAGCACACCGTCGAGGGACGCGACTGGGTGCCCAAGGCAGCCGCCGGCTGGCACCTGTGCCTCGATGTGGCGGAGCGCCTGCTCGACGGGCGCCCCGTTGGTCCCATCCGCGGCGAGGACGCTCGGAACTACGGCTGGGACGCGCTGAACGACGCCTACGCCGAGAAGCTGGGGATCTGATTCGGCTCCACCTGAGCGTCCGCCCGCTCCGCTCTAGAAGCTGATGGCGCTCAGGTCGGGCTCCCAACCCGCAGCGCGCTCCACAGCTTCGCGCCAGCGCGCCCGATCGAGGTCGCGGCCGGGCTCCACCACCGCCGCGGGCCGCCAGCTGGCGGCAATCTCGTCCCAGCCCGACCAGGCTCCGACCGCCAGACCCGCAAGGAACCCGGCGCCCAGCGTGGTGGCCTCCCGCTCGGGCGACACCTCCACCGACCGACCACTGGCGTCGGCCAGCGCCTGGACGAAGGTGGGGTTGGCGCTCATGCCACCGTCCACGCGCAGGCGGGGGATCGGGAGACCTGTGTCGGCCTCGGTGGCCTCGACGAGGTCGGCGCCCCGGTGCGCAACGCCCTCCAGGACGGCGCGCACGAGCTCGGCCCGCCCCGTGCCACGGGTGATGCCGAGCAGCGTGCCCCGCGCGCCGTAGTCCCAGCGGGGTGTGCCCAGGCCGAGCAGCGCCGGCACGTACATCACACCGCCCGCCGTCTCGCAGGACGCGGCGAGATCGTGGGACTCCTCGGCCGTGGCGATGAGGCCGAGGTCGTCGCGCAGCCATTCGACGTTGGTCCCCGCCGCCAGCATCACGGCCTCGACACCCCACGCCAGCTTGCCCTCACGCCGCCAGGCGACGATGGGGAAGGTGCCCTGCTCGCCCTGGCGGTCGAACGCCGGGCGGTCGGGCCCGACGCACACGTCCAGCATGCCGCCGGTGCCGAACGTGACCTTGGCCATCCCCGAGCGCACGCATCCCTGTCCGACCAACGAGGCTTGCTGGTCGCCGACCAATGCCGCCAGGGGCGGGGCGCCCGGTAGCGCGCTGGCGGGTCCGACGATGCCCGATGTGTCGACCAGTGCCGGGAGCACCGGCTCGGGTACCCGCAGCGCCTCGAGCACGGTCGGGTTCCAGGCCGAGGCATCGCCCCGCATCAGCCCCGTCACCGCCGCGTTGGAGGGGTCGGTCACGTGGAGCTTGCCGCCGGACAGGTGCCACGCGATCCAGGTGTCCACGGTGCCGAAGCACAGGTCGCGCGTGCGGTCGGGATCGGCCTCGTCGAGCAGGTGCGCCAGCTTGGTGGCGGACTCGTTGGGCGCGAAGCGCAGTCCCTCCGACTGCCACACCAGGCAGGCTCCGACGGTGCGGAGGTCCTGCCAGCCGAGCCCGGGACCGACCGGTTCGCCGCTGACCCGGTCCCACACGACGGTCGAGGCCCGCTGGTTGCTGACGCCCACGGCCGCCACCGGTCCAGCGTCTGCCAACGCGGAACGGGCGACGTCGAGCGCGGCGTCGGCCATGGCCATCGCGTCGAACTCGACCAGCCCCGGCGCCGGCGACGACGGCAGGACCTGGCGGTAGTGGACCGCGGTCACGCTGGCGTCGGGCCGCACCACTGCGCCCCGGACGCCCGAAGTGCCGACGTCGACGACGAGGACCGATCCGTCGCGCTCACCCTGGTCGCTCATTGCTCCCCGCTCTTGCTGCTTCGCAGCGGGCCGCTCGGGCCTCGCTCGCTCTCTCGCCTTCCGGACGCTCGCTCAAGCCTCACCAGCCTCCGACACTGCCGAACGGGGATGGGAGCCCCAGCTTGCCGGGGTTGAGGATGCCCCGCGGATCGAGCGCCTGCTTGGCGGCGACCAGCACCTCGAACGCCGGCCCCAGCGCCTCGGCCATGAAGCGGCCACGGTTGAGGCCCACGCCGTGGTGGTGGCTCAGGGCGCCGCCGTGGGCCAGGACCGCACGCTGTCCGGCGTCCCACAGCGCCCGGTAGTGGGCGTCCCGCCGCTCGGCGTCGACCTGGCCGGCGAACGTGAAGTACAGGCAACCGCCGGAGGGGTAGCTGTGCGACTGGTGGGCGGAGGCGGCGATCGTCCCCTCGACCCCCAGCAGGGCGTCGAGCGTGGCCCGGTAGACGGCGGGCAGGTCCGACCACGAGGCGGCGACCTCCATGGTGTCGACCGTGAACCCCTTGCTGGTCAGCGCCTCCAGCGCCGCCACCTCGTTGCGGTGCGCCAGCCAGTGCTCCACGTGGCCGGCGTCGCCGCGCTGCGCCGGAGAGGCGCCGCCCGTGCACTCCTCGGCGACCACCTCCATGGTCGTGTCGACCAGCGCCGGGTCACCCTCGTCGAGCACCAGCAGCAGCGACCGGCCGCCCGTCTGGTAGGTGCGGTCGGCCTCGTCGGGGTCGTACAGGCGCAGCACGGCGGGGGCGGCGCCCCGCTGGAGGATGCGCCGCATGGTGTCGAGGCCGTCCTCGAACGACGCCAGCAGCCAGGCGCTGCGCCGCTCGTGGCGGGGGGCCCGGTGCACGCGCAGCCGGGCGCCCGTGATGATCCCGAGGGTGCCCTCGCTGCCCACGAACAGTTGCGTCAGGTCGGGACCGACCGCGGCCCGCGGCCAGCCCCCGGTGGCGATGCGGCGGCCGTCGGCCAGGACCACGTCGAGCCCCAGCACGATGTCCTCGATCTTGCCGTAGCGCCCCGAGAGCTGGCCGGCCGACCGGCACGCCAGCCACCCGCCGACCGTCGACAGGGCGACCGACTGCGGCCAGTGCCCGAGCGTGACGCCGTGGTCGGCACGCAGGTCGCGCTCCAGCAGGTCGCCGAACGTGCCCGGTCGCACGTCGAGGACCAGCGACGTGACGTCGACGTCGACGATCCCGGTGAGGGCCGTGAGGTCGAGCACGACGCCGCCGTGGACGGGGACCGATGCGCCGCACACGCCGCTGCGCCCGCCGGCGGCCGTGACCGGCACCCGGGCTTCGTTGCAGACGGTCAGGACGGCGGCGACCTGGGCGGCGTCGGCGGGCCGGGCGACGGCGCCGGCCAGCCCCGCTACCTGGCCTTCGGTGGCCCACGCCATGGCCAGCGGCCACCAATCGCGGCTGGCCTCCGCCAGCGCCGCGGGATCGGTGGTGACCTCGGCACAGGCGCGGCGCAGGCGCGGCCACCAATCGCGGCTGGCTTCCGCCAGCGCCGCGGGATCGGTGGTGACCTCGGCACAGGCGCGGCGCAGGCGCTCGATGACCGGGTCGGGCACGTCCACCGGCGCCGCGGCGAGCCGGGGCGTGGCCGCCGCGGCCCCACCGGCAATCGGGATCGGCGGCGTGGGAGCACCTGGTCCTGTGGCTGGCACCGGCTGGGGCGTCACCACGGGGGCAGCTCGGGCGGGGCGTCGGCCCGGCCCACCAGCCAGGCGAGCAGCTGCTTGCGGTCCGCGGCGGGCAGCCGGTCGGGCAGCTCGGCCAGCTCCAAGGGCAGCTCCAACGCGACGTAGTCGTCGGGCCAGTCGGAGGGCCCAGGGCCGAGGCCGAGGTCGGCGCGGTGGATCTCGACCTCGCGCCGGCGGCGGAAGGGCAGCTCGGCGCACGGGCACAGCTCGCCCGAGCTCGTCCGCCCGACACCGTGCGCCCACACGTCGGGGGTGGCCTGCTGGAACGCGGCCTCCAGCCGGTCGATGGCGGCGCCGAGATCGGCGACGAGCTCGTCAGCGGGGCGGCCGGCGCCGGCGGCGATGTCGGCCGCACGACCCTCGAGCCCGCCCTCGTACTGGTCGGCGACTTCGCCCGCGCGCGCGCCCTCCAGCATGCGCACGAGCGAGTCGGCGTTGCGGGCAAGGTGGGTGACGACGTGGCCGACCGTCCAGCCCGGCAGGCGGCTGGGACTGCGGGCGGTGGCGTCGTCGAGGCCTTCGAGGGTCGCCAGCAGCCGGGCATGGGCGTCCCGGCAGCCCTCCAACGCCCGGGCAACGGCCCCGGCCTCGGGATCCGACTGCGGCATCATGCGCCCCCGCCGACCACCACGTTCTCCGGCAGCCCGGGAGCTTCGCGCTCGTGCGCCAGCGCGGCCCGGAACCGGGCAGCCTGCGCCGCCCGCTCGTCCTCCGACCAACCCAGCTCGGGCGCGAGCAGCTCGGCGACGTCGTCGGCGGCGGCCGCGGTCGCGTCGCGGCCCAGCAGCCGGGACCGGGTGCGGCGGGACAGCACGTCGTCAAGGTCCACGGCCATCTCGTAACGCGCCGCGTACAGGGCCTCGGCCCGGCGGTAGGGCAGCCCCGCCACCAGCGGCTCCCCGGCCGTGGGGTCGGCGGCGATCATGGCCTCGACCACGCCGGCCTCGCCGCCGTAGCGGTCGGCCAGGCGGGCGTCCCGTTCCCGGGCCTCGCGCCAGCCCTCGGCGCCCCGCAGCGCCAGCGACCGGGTGCGGCTGTGCCGGGCGCGGCGCGGCATCGACCGCGTCCTCCGCCATCTCCCGGTAGGTCGTGAGCTTGCCGCCGGTCACCGTGATCATGCCGCCCTCGCTCACCAGCACCCGGTGGCGGCGGGACAGGTCGGCGGTGCGGCTGTTGCTGGCGTCGCGCACCAGCGGCCGCAGGCCCGCCCAGGTGGCGAGCACGTCACCCTCGTCGAGCGGCTCGCGGATCGCATGGTTGATCGCGTTCAGCAGGTAGGCGACGTCCTCGGCCGTGCACTGGGGATCGTCGACGTCGCCGTCGTAGTCGGTGTCGGTGGTGCCGATGTAGGTGACGCTGCCCTCGCCGCCCACCGTGCCGTCCAG